>SKEP01000001.1_pt1 | contig 276032 bp, 280 predicted proteins | sample 4826901 | NCBI WGS metagenome assembly SKEP01 (sample SAMN11008806, study PRJNA524170) | human gut metagenome | biome: Human fecal sample; material: Feces; isolation source: fecal sample from pouch patient p4, p43, p49, p54, p55 | host: Homo sapiens | place: Israel: Tel-Aviv | collected 2014-03-20
ATACCAAGTTTAGGCGCTTCATGATGCGACGAATCCGACGGCGAGAGAGTATGATGCCGTCCTTTTCTAAGCATTTCTTGATTTTTCTAGCCCCATATCTGGACTTGCTCTCAAGGAAAATATAGGTAATTTTATCCTCGAGATCAGCCTCTGACACAGGATTTACAGCTTGGTAGTAGTAACTTGAGCGCGGGATGTTCAGCCAACGACACATAGCTGAAATGCTGTATTTATCCTTGTTTGCAGTGATTACTTGTCTTTTCGTGCCATAATCACTGCCGCTTGCTTTAGGATGTCTAATTGCATTTCGAGTTCTTTATTGCGTTTTTTGAGTTGAATCAGTTCCCGTTGTTCATCTGTCATATTATCAACAGACTTGAAGGAACCCGTTAGTTTGGCTTGTCTGACCCACTTATCGAAGGTTGAGGGCGTTAACTCATATTCTTTGATAAGCTCACTTCGTTTCATTCCAGCATTGTGGAGGTCAACAATTTGTTGTTTAAAGTCATCGGTGAAGTGGCGACGTATTTTTCTAGACATATCTGTTCTCCTGTTTTCTTTAGTGTAGAACACTTTATAAATTCTGTCTAGTTTAGTGTAACCGATTCATTGTATTCTTCAAAAAATGCCTTGTCCGATGGATTTGATTTATATTCTTTGTAATAAGCTCGATACCTTTTAACAGTATGAACTTGTTCCATCGTATCAGAAAGTAGCTGCATATCCTTGTCAATTTCTTTGATTTTATCTTGTAAGCTCTGTCTTTCTTCAGCACTTTTCCTGATGTATTCATCAAGCTGCTTAACGGAGTTAATACCATGTTCCCTGATGAAAATAACCGACTCAGCCATTGTATTTAAGTTATGTTTTGTTGCCCAATATTCATAGCCTTTGCTCTTTTTTACTTTGTCATTGGTATTCATGTTGATGACATTGCCGATTCGTTTTTTGACAGTAGGATCCTTAATAACATTCCTTTCTGCAATACGCTCTTTTAGTCTATCTTCTGTATAGTCCTCACCAATTGTCTTAGCCCTTGTAAATCGTTGCTTATCTTTTGGCTTAAAGGCAATGTGTTTGCCATGTTTTATTTCATAACCAAGTTCCGCCATTTTCTTTAGAAATTCTTCCCAATCTTTAGAATGTTTTATCAGACGATCAATATCAAATTGAAGTCTGCTTTTCCAAGAAGTACCTTTCTTAGATTGCTCATTTTCATACCATGACTTTCCATTTATTTTGTACTTTCTCTTATAGCTTTCGTAGAACTCATCAATCACAGATAGGTTATTTTCTTTACATAACTTATCGCTCTGATACCTGATTTGGTGGTAACTTCTTTTGTTGGATTGATAGCACTTACCAGTAACCATATTCACATTATTAAATATGACGTGATTATGAATATGCCCCTTATCTATGTGGGTAGATAAGACAAATTCGTACTCGTCCTTTAATATCTTTTTACAAAGTTCAAGACCGATTTGATGTGCCATTTCAGGACTTGCTTCTCCGGGTAAAAAAGATTGAATAAGGTGTCTTGCAAGAACAGTTCCGTTTGTGCCGGCATCATTTCGTGTTCTTAAAAACTGGGTATGAGCAGTTTCCTGATGGCATTTATGAGTGCTTACTAAGATTTGCTCATCTGTTTTTTCTCCATTAACAATATATGAAATGGCAAGATTAAGGGTTGATTTTATAGGATGTATTTTTGTAATAGCCATAAGATTTAATCGCCTCCGGAAGTTCTGTTAAGAAGCAGTGAATGTATTTGCCACAACTCTTTTGAGAAATATTCAATCTGCTTTTTCATATCGTTTATATCATCTTTGTAAATTATGCCGGTAGAATTTACACGCTTTGCAATCTGATTTATGTTGTTTGTAGCGTTAGAAAGCAAGCCCTGTAAATCTCTAAAGGGTTCTAAATCCACTTGATATATTTCCTTTTCTAAAACGCATTTGCGAATGAAATGGCTCATATTTCTACACTTAGCAAGTTTTCTTTTCTCTTCAAAAAGATCCTTTTCTTCTTCGGTTAATTTAATTTCAAGTCTTTCATTTCGTATTCTATTTGCCATAGGTAAATCCTCCTTTGAATGTATTTCGGGGTCTTAGGGTACACCCTAACAAGTTAAAAATTGATAAAAAAAGAAGCAGATCCCAGAGGGCTGCTTCATCAATTTTTTCGTAAGTGTCCGTACACTTACTGTGCTTGCTACAAAAGAATGATTAGGGTAGCAAGCGCTAAGCATATTAAGTATTTTATTTATTATATCAAATTTTCGTTAATAAAGGAATAGACAACATTAAAATATGGTATAATAATATGATGTAAAATTAAGAGGGGATGAAAGAAATTTGAAACCTAACGAAAATGATATTATAGAAACAGCCTATGAGGGTTATGTTTTTTCTGAAAAGAAAAGTATTGATAATGTTAAAGTTTATCGTTTTAGCAATGAAACAGGCACAGGAGAAATGCGTTGTTATGATTTGCTTGAAGGGATGCAGTTATCCTATAACAACTTAAATATGGAAACATCTCACCAAAAAATATCACCCAAACAAGGAATTTTACAGATTGATCATTGTCTTGAAGGGTGCTATGAATTTAAACTTGAAAACAATGAGCGTGCATTTATTGGAAAAGGTGATCTAAGTGTTCTTGAACTTGGTAAAGTACCGTTTGAAAACTCCTGTATTCCTATGAAAAAATATGTGGGGTTATCGCTCTTTATTGATATGGAAGTAGCACAAAAATCTATTTCTAAATTTTTCCCATACGGAAATATAAATCTAAGTGAAATGCGTGATAAGTTGTGTAAAAATGGAGCGGCGTTAATTGTTCGTTCTCGTCATGAAATAAACCATATTATTAGCGAATTATATAAGGTTGATGATAGGATACGATTTCCATATTCAATAATTAAGACAATGGAATTATTGCTGTTTTTGAGTTTGATTGAAAGTAAAGATACTCACAAGCTCCCATCTTTTTCTGAACCGGTGTATGAAGCAACTCAGGAATGTTACAAAGCTATTATGGATAATCCTTTCGATAGGTATTCTATTTCCGAGTTAGCAAAAAAATATGCAATTTCTGAATCAAGCCTTAAGAGATGTTTTGCGTATATTACTGGAAATTCAATAGGTAGTTTTATTAAAAGTACATGTCTTGAAGCAGCGGCGGATTTGCTGGCTCATAAACAAAGTATGCCTATTGGAGAAATAGCAGATTTAGCAGGATACTTAAATCAAGGTAAATTTTCTTCGGCGTTTAAGAAACATTTTGGAGAAACGCCACAACAATATAGGAACAAATCTATTTGACCTTTTTGGAGCAAAAGAAGGTCTTATAGGTTATAAAGAAAATGTCTATCTTATTGTAAAATATTTATGAAAGATGGACATTTGTTTTAGGGAAGCCATCAGGCTTTCCTATTTTTTTTAAACAGATGTTAGCTCTGTCTAATTAAAAAAGGAGGCGTTTTTATGATGAAAGAAAAGATGACGGTAAAGGATATAGTAACTGTAGCCGTTATGATGGCACTATTTTATGCAATAGCATTTGTGGTTGGGATGGGTACGGTAGCTGTTCCTATTCTTTACCTTTATGGAACAGCCGGCATTGAAATGTTTTTAGGATCAATTTTTTACTTGGTAGCAGCCAACAGAGTAAATAAACATGGTCTTTTATTTGTTTGGGTAATGATATATGCACTTATTACTGCAGCAATGGGTTATATGTTTATGGTTCCATATTTTATAGCAGTTGCGGTAATTTCTGAACTTGTTATGATTGGGAAAAACACATATAGAAATCCGATTAGAAATATGATTGGTTGGAGTACCTACGGGATTGGTATGGTGTTGGGTATTGGCGTACCTTGTTGGGTTGCATGGGAAAGTTATCAAAAACAGGCACTCGCAAGTGGTTTTGCAGATGCTACGATGAAGCTTCAATACAATATGGTTTCTTCTCCTAAACTGATGCTTGTTGGTGTAATTATAACAGTAATATTATCCGCACTTGGTGTACTTCTTTCTCAAAAAATCCTTAAAAAACATTTTGAGAAAGCAGGTATTTTGAGTTAAATGATGAGTAGCGAGGAAAGATTAAACAAATTAAGCGGTGCAGGTTCACTGTTATTAACATTTCTCGCATGCATGGTATCTATTCTTACAGAAAGTTATTATATGCACGCTTTGTTTGTTGTGTGGCTGGCTATGCTTCTTGCGTATTTTGGCTTCTTCAAACAAAGCGTGCAATATATTTTTATTTATGTATTTACAACATTTTGGCTATTAGTGGTAGTTCCAAAAGGAATTCTAATAATATCGCCTATGCTTTTAGGAATGATATATAAATTCATAGTTCCTATTATGGCAGCATATTTAACTTTCAAGATACCATCAGGGAAATTGATTGCAGTATTTCAAAAAAGCTCAATGCCACAAAGTATACTTTTGATTTTGGTTGTTATTATTAGATTTGTTCCGACAATATCAGGAGAAATAAAAACGATAAAAGAAGCAATGAAAGTTCGTGGTTTTATGGGAAGTAAAATAAATGTTGTTTTACATCCGTTAAGAACTATGGAGTATATAGTAGTACCTTTGATTTTCCGTTCCATCAAAGTAGGAGATGAACTTGCGGCGGCAGCCATTGTGAGAGGAATAGAAAATCCCGGTAAGAAGCAAAGTTATTATGAAACAAAACTAAGTAAAACAGACTATGTAATATTAGGTATTAGTTTGTTATTACTCATTATCTGCATTATTTGAAGGAGGTGAAAGTGGTGAAAGGAGAAGTGCAAATTCGCCATGTGAAATATTCATATCATAAAAATGAGATGCAGCTTAATGATGTTAACTTAAATGTTTCTCGTGGAGAGTGTATTGCAATAATCGGCTCATCCGGTTGTGGTAAATCTACATTAACAAGAGTAATCAATGGACTCATTCCATCATTTTTTAAAGGCGAACTGAGTGGTCAAACTTTAATAAAACAAAAGGATTTATGTAAATTGTCCTCTTGGGAAATAGGGAAAATGGTAGGGAATGTTTTTCAGGATCCAAGAAGTCAATTTTTTTCTAATGAGGTTGCGGGAGAAATCGCTTTTGGATGTGAAAATATGGGACTTACGCATAGTGAGATAATAGAGCAAGTAGGTCGAACTGTAAAAGAGATGGAGATTGAAAATTTATTAGATACAAGTATCTACGCCTTGTCATATGGAATGAGGCAAAAAGTGGCAATATGTTCAGCAAAAGCAATGAACCCAGATATATATGTTTTTGATGAGCCATCAGCAAACCTTGATTTAAGAGCGACATATCTTCTTGCGGACTTAATAAGAAAATTAAAAAATGATGGAAAAACCATTATACTTGCAGAACATCGACTTTTTTATTTAAGTGGCATTGCAGATAGATATGTTTTTATGGAAAAAGGAAAAGTCGTTAAGGATTACACAGCAAATGAAATACAGGAGCAGAAATCTGAAGCACTTAACAAAAAAGGGCTTCGTTCTTTGCGTTTTGATGACATTTCTATTCCGGAGAAGGATTCAAGCAATTGCAAATCATTGCATTCAATAAGAGTGGTGAATTTAAGCAAAAGTTTCAAGAATAATCATTTATTAAGAAATATAACCTTTCAATATGATAACAATGAAATTATTGCTTTAGTTGGGGCAAATGGTGTAGGCAAAAGTACATTGGGAAAGATCATTGCGGGCTTAATAAAAGAAAATTCCGGAAAAATTTTAGTAGATGGTAGATTGAGGCAGCATAAACAACGTATTGGAGAAATTTGGTATATTCCTCAGGATTTAGATTCTCAGCTTTTTGGAGAGGATTTAATAGATGAACTAACAACAGGATTAAAACATTCTGATAAGAATATAGATAAAGCAGAGGATATATTAAGAAAATTAGGATTGATTGACTTAAAAAGAAAACATCCCGCAACTCTATCTGGCGGACAAAAGCAAAGGCTTGTTTTAGGTGTAGCTATGATGAGAAATGTTCCAATGATTATTTTAGATGAACCAACATCCGGCTTAGATTTTAATAGTATGGAGAAGGTTAGAACCTTAATTGAGGAACAACAAAAAAATGGGACGAAATTTTTCATCATCTCACATGATATTGAATTTGTTGCAAGAACTTGCAATAGAATCTTAAAACTTGATAGAGGAGAAATTACAGAAGATTATTATTTGAAAAACATAGAAGATTTATTGAAGTCAATGAATGTTTAGGAGGCGAAAACAGATATGTTAAAGAAACATTTTGGACAAATTTTTTTAGCGGTTTTTGTCGCAGTATTAGGGGTGCTTTGTGGCGTTTTACCCTATTTTGCAATGGCAAAAATTGTTGAACACATAGCAATGGGGAATACAAATTTTTTGGTTTATAAAGCACCAATGCTTATAATTTTAAGCGGACTTTTAGGAAGTGTTATTTTTCATGAGATTTCAACACTGACTTCTCATAATCTTGCCTTCCGTATTATCGAAGATGAAAGAAAGAAACTTACGAGAAAGATAAGCAGATTATCTATGGGAGAAGTTGAAAAAAAGAGTAGTGGAGAATGGACACAATTTATGGTTGAAACTCTTGATAAAATGGAACAACCTATTGCACATGTGATTCCAGAAGTTGTTGCCAATGTTATTATTCCAATTGTATTAGTTATAACAGTATTTGTACTTGATTGGAGAATAGGTCTTGCAAATCTTATAACGCTTCCTCTTGGCGCATTGTTTTCTTTTTTAATGATGGGTGGATACGAAGAAAAATCTCGTAACTACCAACAAGCTGCTAAAAACATGAACACCACTGCTGTTGAATATATAAGAGGAATTCAGGTTATAAAGGCTTTTAATAAATCAGCTTCTTCTTATGGGAAATTTGTAGACGCTGTTAATAAGAATAGAGACAGTATGCTAAGTTGGTATTTAAGCGTTTGCTTTTATATGACAGCTGCAATGGAAATTCTTCCTTCTACTTTATTATTTGTTTTGCCAGTTTCGTTATTTTTATATTTAAAGGGAAGCATATCTGTTGGGATTTTAATCATGTGCGTACTTTTATCATATGCTACTTATAAGCCTTTAATTAAGGCGATGAGTCATATGGATACTATGGCAAATGTAAGAGTTGTAATTGATGAAATAAAAGCGGTAATGAATTTGCCAGAACTTGAAAGAGGAGACAGTAATCAACAAATATCCTCTTATAGTATAGATTTTAAAAATGTAAACTTCGGCTATAACAATGAAAAAAAAGTTTTTAATAATTTATCTTTTAGTGCAGAAGAAAATCAACTTACAGCGATTGTTGGGTATTCAGGAGGTGGAAAATCTACCATTGCAAAATTGATTGCAGGATACTGGAATGTTGATGGTGGAGAAATTCGCATAGGGAATGTGAATGTGAGAGACCTTTCACTTGAACGAAATATGGATCTTGTTACTTATGTTTCACAGGAAAATTATCTTTTCAGAAAAAGCATTTTAGAGAATATGAAATTAGCAAAACCGAATGCAAGTATAGAAGAAATTAAAGAGGCATGCAAGAAAGCAAGTTGCCATGATTTTATTATGAGTTTGCCTAATGGATATAACACAATCATCGGTGAAGCTGGAAATAATCTTTCTGGTGGAGAAAGACAAAGGATTACAATTGCAAGAGCATTATTAAAAGACAGCCCTATTGTTGTTTTGGATGAAGCCACTGCTTATTCTGATCCGGACAATGAAGCGGAAATTCAGAAATCTATAGATGCATTGGTCCAAAATAAAACGGTGATTATGATTGCTCATAGACTTTCTACAATTGTTCATGCCAATAAAATTATTGTACTAAAAAACGGAGAAATAGAAGCTCAAGGTAGTCATACAGAACTTCTTGATAAAAGTGAAACCTACGCAAAAATGTGGAAATCCCACATTAGTGCATATCAAAAAGCGGAGGTGATATAAATGAAAGAGCTAATTAAGAAATTGTATATGATTGCAGGAAAAGAATCCTCTAAAATCAGCAGAATGTTATTATTTGAAGTTCTTAAAAGTATTTTTGAAGGTGTTGCACTTGGAGCGATTATGCTTTTATTGCTTAGAGTATTTCAAAACATTTTTGAGCATAGAGCTGTTGTTATACAAGATGTATATATTGTCTTTGGGGTAGCATTGCTAAGCGTTGTAGGGAAAGTGTTGTGCAGTTATTTGGCAGACCGTAACAAGTACATTGCTACTTATAATATGGGAGCAGAGAACAGATTATATATCGGAGATCAATTAAAACGAGTTAATATGGGTTACTTTAACAGTAATCGTCTTGGAACTATTTCCGGAGGATTAACGACAATAATCGGTGAGCTTGAAACGGTAGGAGTAAATATAATAGAAACACTTTTTGTGGGAGTTATCCAAACGACAATAATGGCACTTTTTATGCTTCCTTTTGATTTTGTTACAGGGTTAATTATATTAGTAACCTTGTTATTAGGAATGCTGACTAATGCCTTGTTCCAAAAGAAAGCAGATGAACTAACCAAGAAATTACAAGTGTTAAAAATCAACTTAAATGCAACTACTTTGGAATATGTTAAAGGTATTAGTGTTATAAAATCCTTTGGAAAAGGGAAAGAAATGATAGCTGAATTAGATAACAGTATTCTTGAAAATCGAAAGGGATTTATCAATGTCGAGAAAACTGTTGCACCTGCTGTTCTGATTTTTCTATCTATTTTTAAATTGGGTGTTTGTGCAATTATTTTCTCAGCTGTTGTACGATTTTGTTCTGGAGACATTACACCATACAAAGCAGTTATGTTAATTGTATCAAGCTTTATTGTATTTGCCGGTTTTGAAATGGCAGGAAGTATGCAAAATATAAGAGGTGTGGCAGTCCAAAATTTAGATGAAATAGCAAAACTTCGTGAACTTCCAACAATTTCAGAAGGGACTATAACGGAAATAGGAAAAGCAGAAATTTGTCTAAACAATGTACATTTTTCGTATGATGAAAAGCCTTTGTTTGAAAATATCAATGTTTTTATTCCTGAAGGAAAGACTACAGCTATTGTAGGTGGGTCAGGCAGCGGAAAAACAACACTTTGTAATTTAATTGCAAGATTTTGGGATGTGAATAGCGGAGAAATTTTAATTGATGAAAATAATGTAAAAGATTTTCAATATGATAGTCTTCTTTCTGATTTCACTTTTGTTTTTCAAGATGTGTACCTTTTTGATGATACCGTAAAAAACAATATAAAGTTTGGAAATCCAGATGCAAGCGATGAGGAAGTGATAGAAGTTGCAAAACAGGCACAATGCCATGATTTTATTATGAATCTACCTGAAGGCTATGAAACTGTTTTACAAGAAGGTGGTTCTAATTTATCAGGAGGCGAAAGACAGAGAATTTCTATTGCCAGAGCAATGTTGAAACCGAGCCGAATCGTTATTCTTGATGAAGCAACCTCAAGTGTTGATCCTGAAAATGAGGAACAGCTTATGTCCGCATTAAGAAATCTATTGCAGGGAAAGACAGTTCTTGTCATTGCGCATAAACTTGAGACAATTCAAGGGGCTGATCAAATTCTTGTGATGGATAAGGGTAAGATAGAAAATATTGGAACCCATGCGGAGCTACTCGAAAAATCTGATATTTACAAACAATTTATTTCCCAAAGGAAAAAAGCAATCGGATGGATAATAGAATAGTAAATTTTTAGAAAGGAGTTTTAGTATGAAACAAGATATGAAAGAACAATTACTAACCAAAAGACCGATAGATTTACTCTTTCAGTTATCTATTCCGGCAGTTATCGGAATGATAGTAATCGGTCTATATCCGTTAATGGATGGTATATTTGCAGGGAAAATTATAGGACAAACAGCAATGACTGCTTGCGGCGTTGCAATGCCACTTACCTTTTTTAATAGCGGTGTTTCAACTTTACTTGGTGTAGGTTCTGCATCTGTACTTTCAAGAGCAATCGGTAAAGGAGATCAAAAAACTGTAGATAAAATTATGGGTAACCTAATCTATTGGGTGATTTTCTTCTCTGTAATTATTACAGTTGGAGGAATACTTCTTGCTCCACATTTCTTGTCTATGGTTGGAGCAACAGGTGAAATCAAAGCCTATGGTATTAGATACCTTAGAGTGATTTTTATAGGCTCTCTATTTGTAAACTTCACACAGTCCGCAAACATGGTTATGCGTGGTGAAGGACTGATGAAAAAAGCTATGACGATTATGGGACTTGGGGCATTATTGAATATTATTCTTGACCCTATCTTAATGACTGTTATGGGTGAATATGCGATTGAAGGTGCTGCCCTTGCAACCATCACAGCACAATTTGTTCAGGCAGTGGCAACACTACATTATTTCTTGAAAAAGAGTAAAGTTGTTAAAATCCATAAGATAAAGTCTGATCCGGAAATAAAAAAAGAAATGTTTGGGGTAGGATCATCAGCTATGATGATGCAGCTTTTATTTATGATACAACAAACTATGCTTTATAAAATGGCATTTAAGTATGGCGGAGATACCAATGGAATTTTGATGGCGGCATCACTTCGTGTATATGCCTTTTCATTTATTCCTCTTTGGGGAATGAGTCAAGGCTTGCAACCTGTTGTTGGAACAAACTTTGGGGCAAAACAGTATGACAGAGTAAGAGAAGCTATGAAGGTCTTTTCTATTGGCGGTTTAGTTCTTGCAGGAATCTTTTGGGTTCCATCCCTATTGCTGTCAAGTCAGATACTTTCGCTAGTTGGTGTAGAAGCAAACATCATTGCACAAGGGGTTGGAAATTTTAGATTGTTCTATTCCGTCTTTATCTTGTATGGAGTAATGGTTATGACTGTTACTTTCTTCCAATCAATCGGAAACGGAAAGAAAGCCGGTACTATTGTTATGCTTAGACAGTTATTCTTATTTGTTCCTGCAATGATCTTTTTGCCAATGGTATTTAGAATAAAAGCAGTATGGTTCACGCAGCCACTCGTTGATTTCATTATGATTGTTGTTGGCATTCTCATGATGATTGGGGAACTGAATAAAATGGGGAAAGAAAAAGTTCAAGCATAAAATTTCTTATTAGGTGTTTAGAATTTGAAACATTAGAAGGATTTAATTTATGGGAAATAGTTAGCTATAAAATGGAGGGATAGAAATGGAAAAGTCTATATATTTATTTGAAAGAATAAACCACAATAAGAATAGCCCTTTTTCCTATAAGCTTTATAGCTATTTGTCTTTCCATATGCTTGTCTAAACAATTAAATATAATTAAAGGAAGAACAAGTTTCTTTCGTTTTAGAGGACTTCTTATGCCAAGATGCAGGAGTCCTCCTTTTTTTGCCTGAAAACAAGCAGACAAAAAAAGAATGGAGGAAACATTATGGCAAGAGAATATTACCTTTATGTCAGAGGAGAAAAGGTAAAAGTCAGTGAGCAGATATACAAAGTCTACTGGCGAGAAAGAGAACACGAGAAGTATTTAGAGCAGGTGGACAGGAAAAACCACTTGCTCTTTTTTTCATCATTGGATCATGATGGACATTTTATAGATAACATCGCTGATGAAAGCGTTGATGTAGAAAAGATTGTTGAAACACAGATGATGATTGAGGCAGTCAGAAATGCTATATCAAAACTAAACGATGAGGAAAAGGACATCATAGAGCGTTTGTATTTCAACGATGAAACGGTTCGCTCAGTGGCAAAGCTCAAAAGTATTACTCATCCGGCTTTAATCAAAAGAAGAAACAAAATTCTTGAAAAGCTGAAAAAATTCATCGAAGAACTTTAGAACTTCGGTAACCAAAGGGGTCAAATTTTCCTTATGTAAAGTGAAGGGGAGTTTGACCTCCTTTACTTTATTCAATAAGAGAAAAGCCTGCTTATGGCAAATAGGAAAATGTAAAGAAAATAATCCCTTTCAAATATTGATCTTTGACAACTGAATAGACCAAGGTAGGACTTTATCTACTTGTGGAGAATTATGACTTACGCCATGACCTTTCTGCTGAAAGCAATTTCGGTTCTATGAATACTGGGTTAGCCAAGGATACAAGAAAGTGAGCGATAAATAAGAATACATAAAAAACAGAGGTGGCAATCTGTTCGGTGATACAAGTAGTGATAATGATACTTCAATAGTTTAAGCCGGCTCGTCTTAATAAGGGGCGGAGGTGAGATTCCTATGTTGCTGCCAAGCACCTACCAATGTCATAAAACTTAAAAATGATTTTTAACGAGGAGGGTTTAGAATGAATAACGAATTACTAAAATATAGCCTCCAATTATCTATGCTATCTATCTTGCTGTCCAAACATTTACTAAATGATATTGAATACAGGAAGATAAAGTTAAAACTGATGAAAAAGTACAACATTTCAACAGAATTATATTTATAATGTTTTGCAAGTGTGGTATAATAAGACTGCATAGAAAGATACAAAAAAGGAGGCGGATGCAGTGAAGAAAGAAGTAAAAGTTATTAAAGGTGATACCACACTGAAAAGAACTGCATCAGGCTGTGTTGAACGCTCAATAAAGAGAGTGGCAGCTTATTGCAGAGTTAGTACGGATACCGAAGATCAGATTAACAGCTATAATTCTCAGGTAGAACACTACACAGAATTTATACAGAAGAATAACGAGTGGACTCTTGCCGGAATATATGCTGACGAAGCGATAACAGGAACACAGGTTGATCGAAGAATTGACTTTCAAAGGTTGATAAATGACTGTATGAATGGCGATATAGATATGATAATTACAAAGTCTATATCAAGATTTGCGAGAAATACATTAGATACCTTAAAGTATGTAAGAAAGCTGAAAGAATTTAATGTTGCAGTTTTTTTTGAAGAAGAAAACATAAACACCTTAACAATGGACGGTGAGTTGCTTTTAACAATTTTAAGTTCAGTTGCTCAACAGGAAGTAGAGAACATTTCAGCCAATGTCAAAAAAGGTTTGAGAATGAAGATGGAAAGAGGAGAAATGGTCGGCTTTCAAGGGTGTTTAGGCTATGACTATGATCCGGAAACTAAAAGCATTTCTATCAATGAAAAAGAAGCTGAGATTGTAAGATATATTTTTAGAAGATACATTGAAGGTGTTGGCGGTATGGTAATTTCCAGAGAACTGGAAGAACAAGGATATTTATCGCCAAGAGGAAATAAAAGATGGACTGAAACAACTGTTTTAGGAATCATAAAAAACGAAAAATATAAAGGGGATCTTATGATGGGAAAGACCTATACGGTTGATCCTATTTCAAAGAGAAGATTGGATAATTTCGGAGAACAGGATAAGTTTTATATAGAAAACCATCACGAACCAATCATTTCGGAAGAAGATTTTGAAAAAGCTCAAGGTATTAGATTAAGAAGATCAAAAAACAGAAATACCGTTGCTAATAATGGCGGTAAGAGAGAAAAGTATTCAAGAAAATATGCTTTCAGCAGTATGCTTGAATGTGGATTTTGCGGTTATAATCTTTCAAGAAGAAATTGGCATTCGAGTTCAGAATATACAAAAGTTATATGGCAGTGTGTCAATGCTACTAAAAACGGAAAGAAGTATTGTCCGCATAGTAAAGGGATTGAAGAAGAAGCCATAGAAAAAGCATTTATGGAAAGCTATCGTCAGGTATGTCACAATAATGTGGAAATTACCAATGAATTCCTTAAAACTGTTGAAGAAGAATTGAAAGATAACAGTTTATCTAAAGACCTGAAGAAGATAAGTAATCAACTTGATAAGATACTAAAAAAAGAAAAGGATCTTGTTGAGTTAAGGCTGAATGAGTCAATCAGCATGGATATATATCAGGACAAGTATAATGAAATAGCTATTAGCAAAGAGAAATTACTTGCAGAAAAAAGAACTTTAGAAGTAACACTCACTGATGAAAAAGCGTTGAAGAAAAGGCTTGATAGCAAGGCTTTTTGTCGTATGGAGAAGAAGTATCAGAGTAAGAATCCAAGTAGAGTGTCTTGATGTGATAGCGTGATAGGTTATCAATCTATTTCCACAAACCCTGAGAGTATGGACTTGTTTCCACAGAAGAGGAGTTTGTGGAAATGAACATATCCCTTACATTATTACCTAGATGGTCGTTGAAGTTTGAGTTCTATATATTGATACTACATATTTTAAAGTTAGTATTTTTAAATCAGTAAAATAATATCCTTATTTTAAAATTTAGAGAAAAGTAATATAATAGTAGAAAAGAAGAGAGTTCGTGGATGTTAATAAATATAATCTTGTTTACAATCAGAATATTGCCGAGAATAGTCACTGTCTTTTAAAAGCTTTATTCGTAAAAGGTATAGAAATATAATATTTTTTGAAGAGGTAAAGGAGAAAATAAGATCTGTTTAATTTAGGGTACTGATAAATCAGGATGGAGGTGTTTTTTTGAGAACATATGAAAATAAAGAAGAGCTAAAAAAAGAAATAAGTAAAGCATTTGAGAAATATATTTTGGAATTTGATAATATCCCAGAAAGCCTGAAAGATAAAAGAATTACTGAAGTTGATAGAACTCCAGCCGAAAACCTTTCGTATCAGGTTGGATGGACAAGTTTGGTTCTTAAATGGGAAGAAGATGAAAGAAAGGGGCGCCAAGTAAAAACACCATCGGATGAATTTAAATGGAATCAACTTGGTGAGTTATATCAGTGGTTCACGGATACTTACGCTCATTTATCTCTGCAAGAGTTGAAAGCAAAATTAAATGAAAATATTAATTCTATCTATGCAATGATTGATTCGTTGAGTGAGGAGGAATTATTTGAACCGCATATGAGAAAGTGGGCCGATGAAGCGACTAAAACAGCGACTTGGGAAGTGTATAAGTTTATTCATGTAAATACTGTTGCACCTTTTGGAACTTTCCGAACTAAAATCAGAAAATGGAAGAAAATAGTATTATAAATTATATTTCTTATTGGTTAAAAAATTTCATAAAAATGTTTACCAAAGGCGATAAAAGAAAAAACTATCGTCTTTTTCTTTATAAATTATTAGAACGATTAAAAATCAGAGGAACGATTTCATTCCCCACCAAAGTTTAGGTTTTGGTAGGATGTTGCTTAATTTTGTAAAAGCAATCCATCTAACGCTCCAGTTAAATGTTTATAAAAAGAAGCAAAAAGCAATTTCATTTTACTTGAGAGAAGGATTTTTAATTATTTCTGAGAATATAGATGATAATACTCAGGAATTAGAATTGTCTATGACATGGACTAATTTGTAATGGAGAATGAGGAATGTCAAAAGACATTAATAGTAGACTGTACATTTAAGAAGTTTTTGAAAGGCTTTACCAAATTTATGCTTCTGCACGTCAAGAAGTATTAGATTTAGTTAATTTATCAGGTACTTTTATTCCGCTTAATATCGATTCCGATAGAGAGGGATTACTTGACTATTAGATTCTTGTGGCAGAAATTGCAGGGATAATAGTTGGTTTTACTGTATTTACAGTAGATAATTAGCATGGCTATATGTAGATAGGAAATTTATTCGACAATGGATTGGGACAAGGTTAGTTGATGGTGCTTTCAAGCAGATGAATAATACTATTTCAATTGAAGTTTTAGCAGGAAGTATTCTTGAGCTTACATTTTACAAAAAATTCGAATTTGAAATTGTAAATATAAAGACAGGTCGAATGCCAGGAAATGAAGAGTTTTCAGTTTCCGTAAATGATTTGAGGAGCAGAGTTAGTAAGTCTGAACATATTTTTGTTTTTATATGCTATAATCATCATAGAGCAGTTAATAAGAAAAGAGAATAATATGTTAGTTGATAAATTACAAGAGCAGTCCGATTTGACTCCTCAAGAGCAAGTGGTTGCGTCCTTTATTTTGGAGAACATGAAAATGATTCCCTCCTTTTCTGCTCAAGGATTGGCAGGAAAATCATTTACTAGTAAGGCAACGGTTGTTCGTCTGTGTCAAAAACTAGGCTTTTCTGGGTTCCAAGAGTTCAAATTACAATTGTTAGCAGAATGGCATGAAAAGCAACGACTTGATGCATTATTGTCAAAGGAGCCAATTTCTTCCCATACAAATTTTGAGGATCTCCTAGATATTCTTCCGCAGATTTATGATAAAGCTTTAACCAATACTAGATTTACTTTAAGAAAGCAACAACTTCCAAAACTTATAAATTTTATTGAAAAATCGGATCAGATAATTTTTTTAGGGACTGGTATTTCGTATATCTCAGCACAAGCTGCTGCATTTAAGTTTTCAAATTTAGGGCTACAAGCAACCGCTATGGAATCTCTTAATAAGCATTTTCTTGCACTCAATAAAGATAAGAAAACAGTATTTTTCCTTATCAGCTTTACTGGAAAAAACGAGTCCATTCTTCAGATGGCACGTTATTTAAAACAGGAAGGGTTTTGTCCCATTGTTGGATTAGTTGGTCCTTATTATGAACAATTAAAACCTTACTGTCATGAGATTATAGAATTGCCTAATCGTGAAAGCTTGATTGGTTTGGATGTTGTCAGTAGTAATATCAGCTTGACGTATATTATCGATCTTCTATTTTCAATGTATCTAGCCAAAACATATGATAAACAAGTCAAAGTAAACCTATCTAATCGACCAAAATAAACCACATTGAACCTTTGTTACAGAAAACAAAGGTTTTTTTAAATGATTACTGGACCATTTGTCCAAAATATTGAAATAAAATTGTAAGCGTTATCTGAAGTTGTTATACTAGCTCTGTCAAAAAAGACATTAGGGAGGAAAATATGAAAAAATATCAAGCCTTAGCACAAGATATTGTTGAGCATATCGGTGGAAAAGATAATGTCACAGGACTTGTCCACTGTATCACACGCCTACGCTTTAATTTAGTTGATGAATCAAAAGCAGATGATGATTATCTAAAAGCACTAGATGGCGTTGTAACTGTCATGAAAAGTGGAGGACAGTATCAAGTTGTTATCGGTAACCATGTTGCAGATGTCTATGAAGAAGTTCTGCCTTTGCTGAATATTACAGATTCTAAAGTAAGTAGTCAGCCAGTAAATGTAAAATTATTCGACAGAATGATCGATACGATTTCTGGAATTTTTCAGCCAGTTCTAGGCATTATGGCTGCTTGTGGAATGGTTAAAGGTTTCAATACCTTGTTTGTTACCTTAGGTTTATATGAAAATACTAGTGGTGTCTATCAGATTTTAAATGCTGTTGGAGATGCTATGTTTACCTTTATGCCTCTGTTTCTAGGATATACGGCGGCGAAAAAATTTAAGTTGAAACCAATGCTTGGTTTAGCAATTGGAGCGGCTCTCTGTTATCCAGCAATTCAAGCAAGTAGTTTATCCGCAAATTCAGAAGCTTTGTTTACTCTATTTGAAGGTAGCGTTCTAGCATCACCAGTCTATATCAATTTTCTTGGCATCCCAGTAATTGCGATTGATTATACAGGAACAGTTATTCCTGTTATTCTAGCAGTTTGGTTTGCTTCAAAATGTGAACGGGTATATAATCGTCTCATTCCAGACTTGGTGAAATTCTTCTTTGTGCCAATGTTGACGATGTTAACCGTTATTCCAGTGACTTTATTGGTATTGGGTCCTCTGGCAACATTTGGTTCAACCTTAATTTCTCAATTTACCCTTGCTGTGCGTGACATCAGTCCACTTTTAGCAGGTGCGTTAGTAGGGGCAACTTGGCAAATTCTAATCATTTTTGGTCTTCATTGGGGCTTTATTCCAGTGTATATCAATAACGTGATGACATTGGGTTATGATAATGTCATGATGCCATTCTTTGCTTGTACCTTTGCAACATCGGCTGTAGTGTTGGGCATTTATTGCAAGACTAAAAATCAGAAATTAAAAGAGATGGCTATTCCTAACTTTATATCAGGAATTTTTGGTATTACGGAACCAGCTATTTACGGGATGTTGTTACCATTAAAAAAACCATTTATTATCAGCTGTATCGCAGGAGGAATTGGTGGTGCTTTCTATGGACATTTCAATTTTAGAAAATTTATCATGGGTGGTATGGGAATTTTCGAATTGCCTAATATGATGAATCCAGATGGAAGCATGGGGAATATTATTGTTGCTTTTGTAGGGATTCTTATCTCGATGGTTGTCGGGTTGATCTTAACTTTAATGTTCTATAAAGAAGATGAATTAGTGCAGAATGAGTCAGAAGAAAAAGATACTATTCTTTTAAGCCCTTTAGAGGGAGAAGTCGTTCCACTAGAAAGTATTGAAGACCAAGCTTTTGCTTCTGGAATGCTGGGAAAAGGTTTAGCAATCATTCCAAGTCAAGGAACTTTAAAATCTCCTGTTGATGGTGAGATTATAGCATTATTTCCAACTGGCCATGCCATAGGATTAAAGAGCGATAGTGGAATTGAAATTTTGATTCATATTGGAATGGATACTGTGCAGTTAAATGGTAGAGGCTTTTCAACTAAAGTGACTGCTGGTGAACACGTTCAAAAAGGTCAAGTATTAATAGAATTTGATCAGAAACTTATTCAATCGGAAGGCTACTCGCTGGTAACACCAGTGCTAGTTACAAATTGGGAAGAGTTTTCTGATATGACGATTGAGAATCAACAGGATATCGCATTTGGTCAAAAGATGATCTCTGTTAGAAAGTAGATAGTATGGACAATGAATTTTTATGGGGAGTAGCAACAGCTGCCAATCAATGTGAAGGTGGTATAGAACAACGAGGTAAGGCATTAGTTGATGTTATTCCATTTGGAGAGCAGCGTTTTGGTGTCATGAAAGGTGAAATCTGTCATAACACCCTTCAGAATGATACCTATTTTCCTGGAAGGCAAGCAATCAATATGGCAGAGAACTACGATACAGATATTGATTTATTAATAGAATTAGGAATAAATGCTTATCGGTTATCCTTTTCATGGTCACGTATTTTTCCAAAAGGTAATGAAGATAAACCGAATCCTAGTGGTTTAGCTTTCTATGATAAGATTATTAATAAGCTTTTAGACAATAGTATTGAGCCGATAGTAACTATTTGTCATTTCGACTTACCTCTTTATCTGGTAGAAGAATTTGGCGGATGGGGAGATAGGCAGGTTGTTGATTATTATTTGAATTACTGTGAAGTCTTATTCCAGCATTTTAAAGGACGCATCAAGTATTGGATAACCTTTAATGAAATCAATATGATTTTACATTTACCATTCTTAGCCGCAGGTTTGTATGTATCAGATAAATCTTACCCTCTGGAGTACATTTATCAAGCAGCACACCATCAGTTAATTGCCTCAGCTAAAGCGACTAAGTTAGCTCATGAAATTTCAAAAGAGAATAACATTGGTTGTATGCTAGCAGCTGGAAAGGTTTATTCCTATTCAGCAAATCCAGAAGATGTTTGGTTAGCTTTGGAAAAAGATAGGGAAAACTATTTCTTTACAGATGTTCAAGTCAGGGGAGAGTATCCTACTTATGCACAAAAGTTTTTCAAAAGGAATGACATCAATTTGTTGATTCCTGAGGAGGATTTACTATTACTAAAAGAATACACGGTAGATTATATCAGTTTATCTTATTACAATAGTCGTTGCGTATCAGCTGATGCTTCTTTAGCAACGAATTCGGGGAATTTATTCGCATCTGTTTCAAATCCTTTTTTGGAGACGAGTCAGTGGGGATGGCCAATCGATCCGTTGGGTTTTAGAATCACATTGAATGAATTATATGATCGTTATCAAAAACCTTTGTTCGTTGTAGAAAATGGTTTGGGTGCGATTGATTCTTTGGATGAACATAATGAGATTGATGATACCTATCGTATTAACTATTTATCAGATCATATTACTGCCCTATTAAAGGCAAAAGATGAGGATGGTATTCCTATATTAGGTTATACGATGTGGTCTGGGATTGATATCATTAGTGCAACAGGAGGACAAATGTCGAAACGATACGGTTTGATATATGTAGATATGGATGATCAAGGACAAGGAACCTTGAAACGAATACCAAAAGCTTCTTATCGTTGGTATCGAGAAATGATTAGAGAGAACCGTTAGATAGATAATTAAACCAGCCGAGCAATTCCTTTAGTTGCTTGGTTGTTTCAATTTTAAAGATAAAAATAACCAATAGACCACCGTGTGTTGTTTGGCACGCATGTTAGTATGAGTGAGACTAAAATTAGTCATTATGTATGTTTGTTGTTTGCTTATAGGTATAGCGGCAAATAAGCTGATTTTCATATAAGGTATTTACCTCAAATATAAGTAAGTGATATTGGTTATCCCTAGATTTTTCTTTTTTAGGACAAAGTAATTCTTACGAGATGTTACTATTGTTTTGAGGATATCAGCGGTAGGAAAGTCAATGGAATGTTCATATTGGAGTAGCAGTAGAAGTTACATCCAAAATCTTGGTAGCTCTTACTGTATCCACTTGAGGGTGGTCACGCTGAAACTTAATTTGATTCATAGAGTATCTTTTCGACAAGTTCAATACTAATAATATCTTTCAATTTCAAATCGATATGACCTGTTTGAATTTTTATCAAAATGAAATCTTTTTGTCAGATGTGATATTGTGTCAGTGTAGGAAATACGTTTGTTTTTTTAATTACATGGATGCGTGTGGTCAGTTACTCAGCGTATAGTTCACTGAGGAGTAACAAATGCCTCTCTAGTGACAAACCTGACATGTAAGCTACTTTGTTTGCATCATTAGTAAGTGCTGAAGTATGATGCAGATAGCATATATGGCTTTTTACTTTGGGTGGGGAAGTATTAGAGAAAGAATATTTATTGGGGGTGGGAGTGTAGGTTTGATAGCAGGAGGATTATTTCCCTATTTTTCATTTTAAAACAAAAATTTTCAAATTTTGAAAATAGATTGAAAGCGCAGTTATATTACGTTCTCATGTATTCAAAACTAGGGAAATTTATATAGGAGGTGCTCTAGATGAGCAACAATAAAGAAACAGCGAAGCAAATTATTCAAATAATTATATCAATCTCTTTTTCTATGCTAAACTAAAGAGATGGAGGTGAGCTTAGGTTTTTACAGATTAAAGACTGTCTTTTGCAAAGTAGCCAAGCAACTATTTCGCAAAAACAAAACGTTGTCATCAATCTAGAGTACTCTTTTCCCCCTCATTTGTAAGATTTTGAGAACGAGAGTCGAAATGAAACTGATTTTTGATATTAACTTTTCTGATATTATTTGTATGATGAAACAAAAAAACACTTGAAATATTCAAGGTTTTAATATTTATTAAAAATAAAAACGTTAAAAGTGTGTAAAATGAGTAAAAAATAAATGAAACTAAGTTTTTTGGAAAAAATAATTAATTTACAAATTTTCTGTATTTTTAGAAAATAGTATGTTATAATAGTTAACATACCAAAAGAAAGTTTATGGTAGGAGGATCCCATTATGGAGATTAAAAAATGGAAACGTGTAGGTCTAGGAGCTGTGACCTTGTTATCAACAGTTGTTTTAGCAGCTTGTGGCAATAGCAGTAGTTCATCAGCTTCTTCAAGTGATGAAATCAATTGGTTTATTCCAACTGAAATTAGTACCTTGGATATTTCAAAAGTTACAGATACTTATTCATCAATTGCAATTGGTAACTCAGGAAGTAACCTTCTTCGTCGTGATGAAGATGGTGAGTTACAACCTGATTTGGCTGAAAAAGTAGAAGTATCTGATGATGGCTTGACTTATACAGCAACACTTCGCGATGATCTTAAATGGTCAGATGGAAGTGATTTGACAGCAGAAGACTTTGTCTATAGTTGGCAACGTATTGTTGCCCCAGCAACGGCTTCAGAGTACGCTTACCTTGTATCAGATGCACACGTCTTGAATGCTGAAGAAGTTATTGCAGGAACTAAAAGTGTTGATGAATTGGGTGTCAAAGCTGACGGAAATAAACTTATTTTCACTTTATCTGCTCCGTCACCACAGTTTATGAGCTTGCTTTCATTTGCAAACTTCATGCCACAAAGTAAAGACTTTGTTGAAGAAGCAGGTGATGATTACGGAACAACTTCTGAAAAATCATTGTATTCTGGACCATATACCGTTGAAGATTGGAACGGTACAAACGGAACGTTTACTCTTGTGAAAAACAAATACTATTGGGATGCTAAAGATGTTAAGACTAAGAAAGTAAACATCCAAACGATTAAGAAACCAGATACAGCTGTGCAAATGTATAAAGATGGTGATCTTGATTATGCAAACATCTCAAATACTGAAGCAACATACAAAGCTAATAAAAATCGTGATGATGTTGTTGATGTTCCAGAAGCTACAACAGCCTACATGGTTTATAACCAAACAGGTACTGTGACTGCTTTGAACAACACTAAAATTCGTCAAGCCCTTAACTTGGCAACTGATCGTGAAGGAATTGTCAAAGCTGCGATAGATACTGGTTCAACAGTTGCGACAGCTCTTGCGCCTACGGGTCTTGAAACATTGCCAGATGGTGCTGATTTGGCTGAATACGTTTCTCCAGGTTATAGCTATGATGAAGCAGCAGCAGCTAAACTCTTCAAAGAAGGTTTGGCAGAACTTGGTACTGATTCAGTTACATTGACAATCACGGCTGATTCAGATGCACCAGTTGCAAAAGCTGCAGTTGACTATATCAAAGAAACTTGGGAAAATACTCTTTCAGGTTTGACAGTCGAAGAAAAATTCGTTACTTTCAAACAACGTCTTGAAGATACTAAAAACCAGAACTTTGATGTAGCTCTTGTGCTTTGGGGTGGTGACTATCCAGAAGGTTCTACTTTCTATGGTCTGTTCACTACTAACTCATCTTACAACTACGGTAAATTCTCAAATGCAGATTATGATGCGGCTTACCAAAAAGCAATCACAACAGATGCTTTAGACCCAGCGGCTGCTGCAGACGATTATAAAGCCGCTGAAAAAGCACTTTATGACAATGCGCTTTATAACCCAATCTATTTCCGTAGTGGTAAAGGACTTCAAAATCCAGACCTTAAAGGACTTGTTCGTAGCTCAACTGGTTTATCAGTAGATTTTACTTACGCATATAAAGAATAAATCCAATCAAATTAATGTAAAACAAGGTTCGGGCATTGCCCGCCTTGTTTTCTTTGTGCCTTGAAAAATGATACAATAGATAGGAAATCGTTTAAAAAATGTAAGAATAGGTAAAGGAAAGAAGATGCGTTTAGATAAATTTTTGGTAGAAGCAGGCATAGGATCGCGGACGGAAGTCAAACAACTGCTAAAGAAAAAACAAGTGCTTGTTAATGGCAAAGTAGAAATATCACCTAAAACACAGATTGATGAGAAGGCTGATCAGATTAGGTGTCAGGGGCAGACTCTTTCTTATGAAAAATACGTTTATTATATGTTGAATAAACCAAAAGGTGTGATTTCAGCAACGGAGGATAATCATCATAAAACCGTCTTAGATTTACTCGATAAGACAGCTTGGGATAAGGAAACCTTTCCAGTTGGGCGTTTGGATATTGATACGCATGGGCTTTTACTATTAACTAATAACGGTAAGTTAGCGCATGCCATGCTATCTCCTAAAAAACATGTTGATAAAACTTACCGAGCCAAAGTTGCTGGTCTGATGACGACTACTGATGTGGCAGCTTTTGCCAATGGTATTGACTTGAAAGATTTCACTTGTCAGCCAGCGCAGTTGGTGATTCTTGAAATAAATGAAGCAGAAAGAACAAGTGTTGTTGAAATTACCATTAAAGAGGGAAAATTCCACCAAATCAAACGCATGGTACAGGCTTGTGGCAAAAAAGTGACAGATCTTCAACGTCTCAGCATGGGGCCACTTCAATTGGATAAGCAATTGGCTCTTGGAGAGTGGCGTCGATTAACAGATGATGAGTTAGCAAGCCTTGAAGAATTTGATGTTGAATTGTAAATTTCTGCAGTAGTTATTTGATTATTTGGGGCAATCATGTTAAGATAATAGTAATAAATTCAATGAGCGAGGTGTATTAAAGTGGCATTTGGTGAAAACGGACCACGTAAAAAAACAGCGTTTGAAAAACTGACTTTAGTAGTTGTTATCTTAATGGTTCTAGTAACCGTAGGTGGTCTTATTGCGACTGCAATTGGTTCAATTATTTAAAGAACGCTGAAGAGGCGTTTTTTTATGCTTTAACCCATCAAACTTTAAAGTAATTTTTACAATAATGAAAGAATAGGAATTAATAATGAGTATGTTTTTAGATACTGCCAAAATTAGCGTAAAAGCTGGTCGTGGTGGTGACGGAATGGTTGCCTTTCGTCGTGAAAAATACGTCCCTAACGGTGGACCTTGGGGCGGTGATGGCGGTAAAGGTGGTTCAGTCATCTTTAAAGTTGACGAAGGGCTTCGTACCTTGATGGACTTCCGTTATAATCGTATTTTTAAAGCCAAATCTGGTGAAAAAGGGATGACAAAGGGAATGCACGGACGTGGTGCGGAGGACCTTATTGTCCGGGTCCCACAAGGGACAACTGTTCGTGATGCGGAAACCAATAAAGTGATTACTGACCTTGTTGAGAATGGTCAAGAATTCGTTGTTGCTCGTGGCGGACGTGGTGGACGTGGTAATATTCGCTTTGCGACACCACGTAACCCAGCACCTGAAATCGCTGAAAATGGTGAACCTGGTGAGGAACGTAACCTTCAATTAGAATTAAAAATCTTGGCTGACGTTGGTTTGGTTGGATTCCCATCAGTTGGTAAATCAACATTGTTGAGTGTTGTGACAGCTGCTAAACCTAAAATTGGTGCTTACCACTTTACAACAATCGTGCCTAATCTTGGAATGGTTCGTACCAAATCAGGTGATAGCTTTGCTATGGCTGACCTTCCAGGGTTGATTGAGGGCGCTTCACAAGGTGTTGGACTAGGTACACAATTCCTTCGCCATATTGAGCGTACACGCGTTATCTTACACGTGATTGATATGTCAGCTAGTGAAGGTCGTGACCCGTATGAAGATTATGTTTCTATTAATAATGAGCTTGAAACCTATAATCTTCGTTTGATGGAACGTCCACAAATCATTGTTGCAAATAAGATGGATATGCCAGAAGCGGAAGAAAACTTGAAAATTTTCAAAGAAAAATTGACAGCGAATTATGATGATTTTGAAGAGATGCCAATGATTTTCCCAATTTCAAGCTTGGCACATCAAGGACTAGAAAATCTAATGGAAGCGACAGCAGAATTACTTGCTAAGACAGATGAATTCTTGCTTTACACTGATGATGACATGATTGACGAAGAAGTTTATTATGGCTTTGCTCCAGATGAACGTCCATTTGAAATTTCACGTGATGACGATGCTGCTTGGGTATTGTCAGGTGAAAAACTTGAAAAACTCTTTGTCATGACGAATATGGAACGTGATGAATCCGTTATGAAATTTGCTCGCCAATTGCGTGGTATGGGGGTTGATGAAGCCCTTCGTGAACGCGGAGCTAAAGACGGAGACATTGTCCGAATCGGAAACTTCGAATTCGAATTTGTGGATTAACCTGCCACTTGTCGTTGATAGCTTAGCTATCTAACGACAAGACAGCAAGCTCTATATGGAGCTTGCCTAGGCATCTTACTAGTTCGAAAATGGTTCATTATCGAAACCATTTTCGAACTAGTAACTTATGTTCCAACGACGTGTTTGATTGCTGTGCTGCTTTGCTTAAATTGGAAGAATTATAAATTTTAAAGATTAATAGGAATTGTGATGATTCACAATTGAGCTTATATTACATTTTACTGGAGGTTCTTATGGGTGATAAACCGATATCTTTTCGAGATAAAGATGGTAATTTTGTATCAGCAGCCGATGTTTGGAATGCTGAAAAGCTAGAAGAACTTTTCAATACCCTTAATCCAAATCGACGTTTGCGCTTGGAGCGTGAAAAATTAGCTAAAGAAAAAGCAGATGAAGCCAAGGATCAAGAATCATAATACTCGCCTTACTTACCTGCATAAAACTCGTTTTTCAATCTCTAAGCTTGTGAAAAAACTGTCCACTGGACTTAACTCGCTTTTCAATTTCTAGACTCGTGAAAAACTGTCCAGTGGACAGTTTTTTTAATATTTTTGAAGTTCTTTGTCAGTTAATTGATAACGCAGATTAGCAATGTCGTCAATGAATTTTCTATCGTGAGAAACACTGATAATACAGCCGTTAAAATTTCTTAAAAGTTCTCTGATTAATGGCTGACTAGTTGGTGAAAAATGCCTTGTCGGCTCATCAAGAATTAAGATATGATTTTGGGCTAAAACCATACGTGCTAAGAATAGTTTTGCTTTTTGCCCACCTGAAAGTTCAAGGACAGAGTGTTCGATTTCTTGTCTTGTAAATTGAAGGCTGGCAAGGAGTGTTCGAGCTTTTTCGCTGTCTGATACCTGTGTTAAAAATGTTAGAGCGGTCATTTCTTTGCTAAAAACACTATCGTAATCTTGTGGCATATAACCGATTGAAAAATGATTTTTATCTAGCTCTTGGTAAATTTGTGTGAGCAGACGTGTTTTTCCGATACCGTTTCGCCCAGTAATCACCAGTTTATCTTGACCTAAAATGGTTAAACTGACTTTTTGGCCAGTTGATAAATCATGATTGTCCCAAGACAGAAGTTTTTTCTTGTTATCGAGAGGGATAATATCATCGAAAAATAGTTTTATACTATCCATTTCTTCAGGAAAATTGACCATTTTTTCTTCTTCTTCTTTGGCATACCGTTTTTCAAGAGATAAGACATTTTTCATCTTTTTAGCCGCTAATCTCCCCATAGTGCTATCATGAGTATTTCGCACATTGTATTCTGCCGCCTGATGAAGCCGTTGTATTTTAGCATCTCTTTTAGCTTTTATACGGCGGTCGTTTTTGGCTTGTTCCAATTGTTTGGTGTAAGCTTTGTGACGATAAGTCATATAATCTGTGTAACTTTCTGAAAAATAGCTTGCGCGAGCAACTTGACGACGCTTTATTAACTCAAGGTGTAGAATAGCAGTAGCAGTTTTTTCTAGCAGAGCTTCATCATGAGAGATAAAAATAATTGTTTTGTCAGATGATTGAATGAATGCTTGTAAAGTATTAATTGCCTGTGCATCAAGGTCGCTAGAGGGTTCATCTAGTAAGAGTAAATCATTGGTTTCACCAACCAGTTTAGCAAGTTGTAACTTTAATTTTTCTCCACCAGATAAACTTTTCAAACTCTGATTTCTATTTTCTAAGAATTGAATATCCAAATCTAATCGCGCAGCCATTTGGTAAAAAGCATTGAAATCGAAACTAACATAATCTAAATTATCATAAAGAAATTCTGAAACTGTCATCTTTTCTTGTTTTTGTGACAAAGCTTGTGGTAAATATCCAATTTTGGGAAAATGATTATCAATTTTTCCCTCGAGAATACAGTAGTTAGTCATTAATTGCGGAGACAAAATAGCCTTTAAAAGTGTTGACTTCCCAGTACCCTCTTCGCCAATAATAGCTAATTTATCCCCAGAATTGACGATTACATTTAAATCAGAAATAAGCTGTGTTAAGTCTTTAAGATGTGTAATTGTTAAATGATTAATTTGTAGCATAAGAACCTCGCTTTCAATAAAAAACTCTCTACCAAATCAAGTAGAGAGTGAGGCTTTCTATTAATAAAACAAAATAGCACTAATAAAGGCAGAAAATAGCCATCTATTAGCTGAGGAAGTTTATTAAAGAGCACACTAAAAACAAAACTTGATATGGTAGTATCAAAAATTCTGTTCTTAGTTGTTCATTGCTCCTTTTCCTCCTAAATGTTAATTTGATATTAGTTTATCAAAAGGTGCTATAAAAGTCAAAGGTTATAGTAGGTAGTGTTAGCTAAGTGCTGTAATACCTAGCGTAGAAACTTAACAGCTTTAACTTAACCTAGTGAGAAATCTAGTTACCTACGATTTAGTAGGTAACGTAAAAGGTCGAGATGCTTTAGCATCCGACCAATATAAAAAGATTATGACGCAAAACGAGTAGGTTAATATTGAACCTACTCGTTTGCTAATAAGTGAGTTAGCTAAGTGTTATAGCACTTAGCGTAGAAAACAACAGCTTTAGCTGTCAAGTTTTCTTACTCAGTTACACATTCAAGACTTTATCAAGGAAGTCCTTTAGGCGTGGGTGTTGTGGGTTGTCGAAGATTTGTTCTGGTGTGCCGTCTTCGAGGAATTCACCGCCGTCAGTAAAGATAACGCGGTTGGCAACTTTACGAGCAAATCCCATTTCGTGAGTGACGATTAACATTGTCATGCCTTGTTCTGCAAGATTTTTCATAACGTTAAGAACATCTCCGACCATTTCTGGGTCAAGTGCAGAAGTAGGCTCGTCAAAAAGCATGATATCAGGATTCATGGCTAAACTGCGAGCGATAGCCACACGTTGTTTTTGTCCCCCTGATAAGCTTTCGGGTTTTGCGTCACGTTTATCAGCTAAGCCGACTTGGTCAAGAAGTTCCATGGCATGTTTTTCTGCCTCTTCTTTGCTTTCCTTACCTAGTTCGATAGGCGCAAAGGTAATGTTTTCAAGAACTGTCATGTGTGGGAAAAGGTTAAAGTGTTGGAATACCATTCCAATATCCTCACGAACTTTATCGACATCAGTTTTTGGGTCAGAAAGTTCATAACCATCAACGATAACTTTCCCACTTGTGATTGTTTCAAGTAAGTTGAGGGTACGTAGGAATGTTGATTTTCCTGAACCTGAAGGACCAATAATACAAACAACATCACCTTCGTGGAACTGAGTTGTGATTCCTTTTAAGACCTCATTATTTCCATAAGATTTGTGCAAATCTTGTACATCAATTTTTAATTCTGCCATTATTTAAGCCTCTTTTCTAGACGTTTTGCTAAACGTGTCAAAAGGGTAATCATTACAAGGTAGATAACTGCTAGGATAGCATACACACGGAAAGATTGGTAGTTACGAGCAATGATAATTTTACCAGTTTGGAAGAGTTCAACAAGACCAATTGCTGATACGATAGTTGTATCTTTCAATGAAATAACGAATTGGTTGATGAAGTTTGGTAGCATTAGGCGAATAGCTTGTGGCAAGATGATTTTTTGCATTGTCTTACCATATGAAATACCCAAGCTACGGCTGGCTTCCATTTGACCTTGAGGAACAGCCTCAATACCACCACGTACGATTTCTGCAATGTAAGCACCGCCGTTAAGCGAAAGCGCAATAGTAGCTGCAACGAAATCGTTAATTGGACTTTGTCTGCCAGTGATGGATTCGAGAAGGTTTGGAATTCCCCAGAAGATAAAGGCAGCTACAATCATCAATGGGATACCACGTACGATGTCAACAAAGACAGCTGAAATAGTACGAAGAACTTTGTTTGGCGCAACAGCCATCATACCAAAGATAATACCAATAACCATAGCAATTGCAAATGAAATCAGTGTTAAGCTAAGTGTTTTTCCTAAACCTGCAAGTAATTGCGAATAGTTATTTTTGAGGAGTCCCCAGATTGTTGTTTCATCAACAGTTGATGAACTTGAGCTTGAACTATCACTTGTATCAAGGTATTTATTGACGATTTCGTCGTATTCGCCAGATTCAACCAAGGCAGCAAGACCGTTGTTGAACATTTCAATCAATTCTGGGTTAGAACCTTTGCTAACGGCAAATCCGTATTCACCGGATTTTTCCCCAGCGATAGGTGTTTCAAAGTCGCGTCCTTGTTGGATAGCGTAGAGGAGAACGGCTTCATCATCCATTAAGGCATCAATAGAACCAGAGTTCAAGCTGTCATACATTGTTGAGGCTTCGTCAAAAGCTTTCAAGGTATAACCGTATTCGTCAGCGTGTTCAGATAACCATGTGTAAGATGATGTTCCGTTTTTAGCTCCGACAGTTAAGCCTTTTAAATCACTATAACTTTTAACGCTGCTACCAGATTTTACAGCAAGTAAGATATTTGAAGTGTAGTAAGCATCAGAGAAATCAAAAATTTCCTTACGAGCGTCTGTGATTGACATACCTGCTATGACCGCATCCGCTTGTCCAGCTTGAACCGCGTTAAGCGCAGCATCAAAACCAGGGTTAGAAATTTCAACGTTGAAACCTTGTTGTTCAGCGATAGCTTTAATCAATTCAACGTCGATACCTTCATATTCACCAGAATCATTTTGGTATTCAAATGGTGCGAAAGAAGAGTCCATGACGATTTTGTAAGTACTTTTAACGGGTGTAGCTTTAGCAGAAGCGTCTCCAGTTAATGTTAAGGTACTTGAAGCGGCTGAACTATTAGATGATGAGCTTGTTGAAGAAGATGTATATGAATCACCTAACCATTTTTGCATGATTTGGTCATAAGTACCGTCTTCTTTCATAGCAGCAAGGGCTTCGTTGAATTCATCAATCAAATATTCGTAGCTGCTTCCTTTTTTAACAGCAAAAGCGAAGCTTCCGATTGATTCTGCATCGATATTGATTTCATATGATTTTCCTTGATTGATAGCGTATTGAACAACTGGTGTGTCGTCCATCGCTGCATCAATAGAACCAGAATCAAGGCTGTTATTCATCAAATCGCTAGTATCAAATGTTTTGACAGTATAGTCATATTTATCAGCATGTTCGTCAAGCCAAGTTTGGGCAGCAGTACCATTTTTAACACCGACAGTTTTACCTTTTAATTGGCTATATTTTGAAATGGCTGTGTTACCACTTTTGGTGTAGATAACGATTGAAGTATCATAATAGGTATCAGAGAAAGTAAAGACTTTCTTACGTGCGTCAGTAACGGTTGTTCCTGCCATAAGAGCATCAGCTTGTCCCGCTTGAACAGCGTTTACTGCAGCATCAAAACCAGGGTAAGTTTGTTCGTAGTCCCATCCCTCGCGTTTAGCGACTTCTTTGATGATATCAACATCAATCCCTTTATAAGTTTGGTCTGAATCTTTAAATTCGAATGGGGCATAAGCTGTATCAGATACAATGCTAATTGTGTCTGCTTGAGCTTTGACACCAAACACAAAGAATACAGAGAATATTGCTAGCATAAGAGCTTTCAATTTGTGCTTCATGTTAGTCTCCTTTTGGTTAGAATAGTATTATTATACCAAAATTCAGACATTAAGGCAAATTTAAGAAACATGTGATGTCAGAAAATCTTACATGAAATACTATGATTTTAGCAATAATAGTCTAAAAATCCCTTTTTTACTGACTTGTGTTACAATAAGAGTAACAAATTTCAGTTTTGAGGATTATCATGATAGATAGAGTAGAGAACAATCAATTTAAATTAGTATCAAAATACCAACCGTCTGGAGACCAACCAGAAGCTATTGAGGCTTTGGTGGATAATATTGAAGGTGGGGAAAAAGCTCAAATTCTTCTTGGAGCAACAGGAACTGGTAAGACTTATACGATGAGTCAAGTTATTGCTAAGGTCAACAAACCAACGTTGGTCATTGCTCATAATAAAACTTTGGCTGGGCAACTTTATGGGGAATTTAAAGAATTTTTCCCAGACAATGCTGTTGAATATTTTGTGTCTTATTATGATTACTATCAACCAGAAGCTTATGTGCCTTCTAGCGATACTTATATTGAAAAAGATAGCTCGGTAAATGATGAAATCGATAAATTACGCCATTCAGCAACATCAGCCCTACTAGAACGTAATGACGTTATCGTAGTAGCGTCGGTATCGTGTATCTATGGTTTGGGGTCACCAAAAGAATATGCTGATAGTGTGGTTAGTTTGCGACCTGGGCAAGAAATATCACGTGACCAATTGTTAAACGATTTGGTTGACATTCAATTTGAACGAAATGACATTGATTTTCAACGTGGCCGTTTTCGTGTGCGTGGCGACGTTGTCGAAATTTTCCCAGCCAGTCGTGATGAGCATGCTTTTCGTGTGGAATTTTTTGGTGACGAAATTGACCGTATTCGAGAAATCGAAAGTTTGACAGGTAAAGTTCTTGGTGAGGTGGAACATTTAGCGATTTTCCCTGCTACACACTTCATGACCAATGAGGAACATATGGAGCACGCCATTCACAACATTTTGGAAGAAATGGAAGAGCAGGTCAAGCAGTTTGAGGCAGAAGGAAAGTTGATAGAAGCGCAGCGTATTCGCCAAAGAACAGAATACGATGTTGAAATGCTTCGTGAAATGGGCTATACAAATGGTGTCGAAAATTATTCGCGTCATATGGACGGTCGTTCAGAAGGGGAGCCACCGTTTACCTTACTTGATTTCTTTCCAGAAGATTTCCTTATTATGGTTGATGAAAGTCACATGACCATGGGTCAAATCAAAGGAATGTATAACGGAGACCGTTCGCGTAAGGAAATGCTGGTTAATTATGGTTTTCGTTTACCAAGTGCGCTTGATAATCGTCCCTTGCGCCGTGAAGAATTTGAAAGTCATGTTCACCAAATTGTTTACGTGTCAGCCACCCCAGGGGATTACGAGCTGGAACAAACTGATACTGTTGTTGAACAAATCATTCGTCCAACTGGTTTACTTGACCCTGAAGTGGAAGTGCGTCCAACCATGGGACAAATGGATGATTTGCTCGGTGAAATCAATAGATGTGCTGAAAAAGGCGAACGCACTTTCATTACAACATTAACTAAGAAAATGGCAGAAGATTTGACCGATTACCTCAAAGAAATGGGTGTCAAAGTCAAGTATATGCATTCAGATATTAAAACGTTGGAACGTACGGAGATTATTCGTGATTTGCGTCTAGGTGTTTTTGATGTCTTGATTGGGATTAATTTGCTTCGTGAAGGAATTGACGTCCCAGAAGTAAGTTTGGTTGCCATTCTTGATGCGGACAAGGAAGGATTCTTGCGCAATGAACGTGGTCTTATTCAAACGATTGGGCGTGCAGCGCGAAACAGCGAGGGGCATGTTATCATGTATGCTGATAAGATTACAGAATCCATGCAAAAAGCCATGGACGAAACTGCGCGTCGTCGTGAAATTCAAATGCGTTACAATGAAGAACATGGTATTATTCCGCAAACAATCAAAAAAGATATTCGCGATTTGATTGCCATTTCGAAAAGTTCTGATACAGATGTCACAGAAGATATTCCAGACTACAATGCTATGACGAAAGCAGAACGTCAAGAGACCATTAAGAAACTTCAAAAACAAATGCAAGAAGCAGCAGAAATGCTCGATTTTGAACTTGCTGCCCAATTGCGTGATATGGTATTAGAATTGAAAGCCTTGGATTAGAATTGAGATTCATGTAAAAGTTCACTTTAGAACACCCTAAAAACAATTAATATTAAGTATTAGCGTAGAGAATAGAATTCGGAGGAAAATATGTCACGTGCACAGAGTGTGATTTTAACAAATATGTGCTTAATTGAGGATGGTCAGGGAAATGTTGTCATGCAGATTCGTGACCCAAAACGTTATCGTTGGTCTGGTTATGCGCTTCCTGGAGGGCATATTGAGCCACACGAAGGTTTGGTTGAGTCTGTTATTCGTGAAGTTAAGGAAGAAACTGGTTTGACGATTAACGATCCACAATTAGTAGGAATGAAACATTGGTACACTAAAGAAGATGAACGCTACCTTGTTTTCTTATATCGAGCTTCTGACTACGTCGGTGATATTCATTCGACTGACGAGGGCGAAATTAAATGGATTCCTCGCAAGGAATTACCAAAACTAGATTTAGCTTATGATATGCTCAATTTGCTTCGCGTTTTCGAGGAAGATGACCTCAACGAACTCTTTTACCGTGAACGTTTGAAAGATGATTTCTTACGCGAATTTTGGTAAGAAACAAAATTTTCTACTACAATTAATAATGTAGTAAAAATAAAACAGCTTGGAAGAATCGTTCTAAGCTGTTTTTGATAATTAATTTAGAAGGGGAAATGCTAGGTTTTAGATTATTTAACAGAACCGCCTGTAATACCTTCCACGTAGTATTTTTGCATAAACATGAAGAGTAATGTGATTGGAATGGCGATAATAACTGAACCTGCTGTAAATGACATGAACCAATCATTGATGGTATCTTGTTGCAACATTGAGAAGAGTCCAATGGCAACGGTGTATTTACTTGTCGCATCTCCTAAGATAACCTTAGCAAAGATGAAGTCAATCCAAGGTCCGATGAAAGCCATAAGCGCTGTATAAACGATAATTGGTTTTGAAAGAGGAAGTGTGATTTTAAAGAAAATATCAGCGCGTGTTGCTCCATCAATCATGGCAGATTCATCAAGTGAGTAAGGAATTGTATCAAAGAACCCTTTGGCAATATAGAAGCCTAGTGCTGCACCAGCTGAGTAAACCAAGACAAGGGCAAGAAGTGTTTGGTCAAGGTTAAAGGCTTTTAAGATGTAGTAAACGGCAATCATACTCATAAAGCCAGGGAACATATTAAGCACAAGTGCTAGTTTCAAGAAACCGTTGCGGTGTTTAAATTTGATACGACTGAGTGAGTAAGCCATAGCAACCGTGATAAAGGTTGCTATGATACAAGATGCTGTTGCAACTAGCAATGTATTTAAGAACCATTGTCCAAAAGGAAAGGCATCTGATGTGAATAATTTGATATAATTATCCAGCGTCCAAGTTTTTGGAATGAAATAGTTAACATAAGCTGTTCCTTCGCCACGGAAACTTGTAAGGACAACCCAAACAATTGGAAAGAGCCAGATGATTGATAAAACAATCAGTAAAATATAGACAAACGTCAATCTTAATCGTTTTTGGTTTTTCATTATTTCGCAACCCCTTCCTTATAAGAACTTGTTCTTGTGTAAGCTAGAAGACTGAACACGGCAGAAAGAACAAAGATGATGATACCGATAACAGAAGCAAGGTTGTAGTCTGCTGCAGTAACTGTCAAATTGTAAAGCCATGTAACAAGCAAGTCTGTGCTACCAGCTTGATAGAAATTAGAGTTAGTAGGACCACCACCAGTAAGGAGGTAGATAACGTTGAAGTTGTTGATGTTACCGATAAATTGTTGAATCAAGTTCGGCATCATAACCAGTAAAATTTGAGGAAATGTGATTGATTTGAAAATCTGGAATTTGCTTGCTCCGTCAATTTCAGCAGCTTCAATTTGCTCTTGTGGCAAGTTCATGATGATACCAGTAGCAACCAACATTGTTACAGGAATACCAACCCACATGTTAACGATGATAATTGAGAACTTGGCCCAAAGCGGATCAGATAAGAATGGCAATGGATTGGCAGCTGAGACGAGTCCGATTTTTTCAAGAATAGCATTGATTGGACCAGCATCGCTAAGCAAGTTTCTCATGATAAGAAGTGAAATGAATTGTGGCACCGCAATGATAATAACAAAGATTGTTCGCCACATTTTCTTCAATTTCAAACCTTTAGTATTGATAATAAGAGCTAAAATAATACCAAAGAAGAAGTTTGTTACTGTGGCAAATACTGCCCAAATCAAGGTCCAAGAAAGCACTGGGAAGAATGTTCCTGCCATACGACCGTTGAAGATATTACCAAAGTTAGTGAAACCAACCCAATCAAAGAGACTCTTTGGTGGTAGGTGATTGTGGTCATAACTTGTAAATGCCAAACAAATCATGTAAATCAATGGTAAGATGGTAAAGAGCAGAACACCAATCATTGGAATTGCCATCAAAGTCATGTGGAAACGACCATTAGCAAGTGTTTCAAAATCTTCTTTGAACGTTGGAATCTTTTTGTTTTCTTTATCTAGAACATAAAGATTACGCGCACTTTTTAGGTTACACCAGTAAATGTAAGCAAAGACAAGGCAGAAAATCAAGGCTGCTAAACCGAAGATTAGCATTAACATTGAGTTATCACCCTCAACAGCGACTTTCATCTTAATGCCACCAACTGTTTTCTCAACAAGTCCTTGTTCTTGCGTACCCAAAGTGATTAACCCTTGCAAACTCGGAATAATTGAAGTAACAAAAGCAATCAAAAATAGGATTTCTGAAAGTAAGAATAAACATCCCTTAATAATCTGTTTATGATAGAAATTTGAAAATCCCATAATCAGAAATGACAGTTTAGTATCAAAGCCACCTTTTTTGAAAACTTCTTTAACAGGTACACTGTCAAAATATTGTGAATTAATCATACAAAACTCCTTTTACATCATTATTGGAAGTCACTGCTAAAAGTTTTAAGCTTAAATATCTTAGCAATAACTTCTATAATGATTAACCTAAAAATAAAGTGGGGAAGTGACTCCCCACTTTAATACGTCTTACTCAGCAGCAGCTAAATCTGCGTCAAATTCTTGTAATTTAGTGAGGTAGTCACTACTTTGAATTTTACCATTATAGACATCGCTGAGAAGAGCAGCACTTTCAGTCCAGAATGTTGTCATTTGACTAAGTTTAGGTGTAACAACTGTGTAGTCAGATGATGATGCCATCTTGATGACTGCTTGTGCCAATTCGTTTGATTGAACGGTATCAGATTCTTGAACTTCTTTGTTTGCTGGGATGATGTTACGTCCTTCATAGGTAAATTGGTTTTCTTGGCTTTCAGCGCTAGTCAACATTGAAGCAAGTTTGTAAGAAGCAGCGATACGGTCTGTGTCAGAACCAGCAGGTGCTTGGTTTACAGCAAAAAGTTTAACACCAAGGAAAGCTTTTTGTTGAACAGTATTTCCACCGATTGTTACAGTAGGGTAAACAGCGATACCGAGATTTTCTTCACCGATAGCTTCTTGTGCAGCTGACAAATCCCATGGTCCTGTTTCGATCGCAGCAACGCTACCATCACCAAATTTAGACATAGCGTTTTCAGCTGTTAGGTTAACAAATCCGCTGTTTGAGTTTTGGTCTGAAATCCATTGAAGGACAGATACACCAGCTTCGTTACCCCAGTTTGTGCCATCAACTGTTTCACCGTCTTTTCCGAACAATGTGTCACCAACTGACATGAAAAGTGGGGCAGTAGCGTAAGCATTCATTGATTTGAAAGTAGCACCAAATGTAGCTTTGCTTGTAATTGTCTCATAGTTAGTAACATCCTCTTCAGAAAGTTTAGACTTATTATAGAAGAGAACTTGTGATTCAATACCGAATGGGAAGGCGTATGTTTTACCATTGTATTGAGCACCAGCAACTGCTTGGTCGGTATCGTTTTCAGCAATTTCGTTGGCATATTCTTCTGGAACTTCTTGAATAACACCAGATTCTACTAATTGACCAAGTTGGTCATGTGGGAGTGAAAAGACATCAGCAGCTTTTTCTGGGTCTTTTTTTACATTTTCTTGTGCTTTTGAATCGTTTGATTCAACAACTTTTACAGTGTAGCCAGATTCTTCTTCGAATTGTTTAACGACTTCTGAATAAGATTCTTTAGCGCCTGTTGGAACCCATAATTTAATAGTCTTGCTTGATGAAGAGCTTGAACTATTTGATGAGGAATTTGAGCAAGCGACTAATACGCTACCTGCGAGTGTAAGACCTGCACCAGCAAGGACCATTTTTTTCCATGTATTCTTCTTCATGATTTCCCCTCCTAGAGAAAGATTAGTAATATAATTGTTACACCTATATTATGCAACCGCTTGCAGATATTGTCAAGCGATTTTTTGAAAAAAATTTAGTTTTTAAACCCCAAAATGGTCATAAAAGCTTGATTTAAGCGATCTCATAACAATAAAAAATTTTTTGTCAAAAAAGTTGTAAGATATAAAGGCAAACAATTGCAGAAAATCTGCTTTTATGTATAATAGGGAGTAAAATAAGATTTTGCAAGTAAAATCTTGTCAGTACTGTAAATCTATTATAAAATGAAAAGTGAAAAGGAGACATAAATGGTTACAATAAAAGATGTAGCGGCTGAAGCTGGCGTGAATCCTTCAACAGTTAGCCGCGTTTTAAAAGATAATAAATCCATTTCTCAGAAAACAAAAGATAAAGTTCGGAAAGCGATGGCAGATCTTGGTTATGTGCCCAATGTTGCCGCGCAAATGTTAGCAAGCGGTTTAACTTATAACGTTGGTTTGATTTTTCCACCATTAATTACTCCAGATCGTTTGAATGAACCTTTCTTTATGCAAATTTTGTCAACAATTACAAGTGAAGCAAAGCTAAATGATTTTACGGTATCAATCGCAACAGGGATGACGGTTGATGAACTTGAAGAACAGGTTAAATTGATGTATCGTCAGAAGCGTGTTGATGGTTTTATTATCCTTTATTCTGACCCTGATGATCCTGTTCGTAAGTATTTAATGGACAATGACGTGCCATTTGTTATCGTAGGAGCACCAGAAGGTTTTGAAAACGACATTACTTATATTGATAATGATAACCAATTAATGGGGAAAAAAGCAGTAGAATACCTTTACCAAAAAGGACATCGTGAGATTCTTTTTGTAACAGATGATTTAAAATCTGAAGTGTCATCAGAACGTTATTTTGGTTACCTACGTGGCATGGAGAAATTAGAGCTTGATAGCAATCCTGCACTCTTATTTGACCGTAGAGATCCTATGGTATTAGAAGAACTAATTCAAAAAATCGAAGAGAGCAAAGCAACCGCTTTAATTGTTATTGCAGATACGATTTCGGTTAGAATTACGCAGTTTTTATCTTATTATCAATTGAGTGTACCTGATGATATTTCGATTATTACTTTCAATAACTCAGCATATTCAACCCTAGTTCACCCGTATTTAACAACCTTTGATATTAATGTTTCAAATCTTGGACGAATAAGTTTTAGAAGATTGGTAGAGTTGATTAAATCGCCTAAAACAGCTATTACTGAAAAAATTATTGTTCCATTTACGCTTAGAGAACGTGAAAGTGTACGCCAATTACACGTTGATGATTAACTAAAAAGGGTTTAACAGCTTTTTAGCTTTGTTTTAATACCCTATATCGCCTTATTAGCTAATAAGGTGATTTTTTTGTGAAAATTTTTCAAGAAAATAGTTGACTAATGCAAACGGTTGCGTTATAATTTGCAATGTAAAGATAGTTGATAAAGGAGAAAACGTATGAAAAAACGTGCAAGTGGTGTATTGATGCATATCACATCGCTACCTGGAAAGCAAGGGGTGGGAACATTCGGACAAGAAGCCTATGACTTTGTTGATTTCTTAGTTGAAACTGACCAAACATACTGGCAAATTTTACCACTAACAACGACAAGTTATGGTGATTCCCCTTATCAATCGTTCTCAGCTACTGCGGGAAATACGCATCTGATTGACCTTGAACTCCTTAGTGAACAAGGTTACCTTGATAAAAAAGATTTTGAAACCGTTAATTTTGGTGATGATTTAGAGTCTGTTGACTACGCTCGTATTTTTGAATTGCGCCGTCCTATTTTGGAAAAAGCAGTTAAAGCCTTCTTGAGTCAAAAGGAAAATATTGAAGCCTTAGCTGAATTTGAAAAAGATACGAGCTGGCTACAAGATTTTGCAGACTTCATAGCAATTAAAGAATTTTTTGATAACAAAGCTCTACAAGAATGGGACGATAAAGCGGTTGTTAGACGAGAAGAAAAGGCTCTTGAAACTTACCGTGCTAAATTAAAAGACGCTATTCTTTACCATAAAGTCACTCAATATTTCTTCTATCAACAATGGGCTAAACTCAAAGCTTATGCTAATGAAAATGGTATTGAAATTATTGGTGATATGCCAATTTATGTTTCAGCTGATAGTGTTGAAGTATGGACAATGCCTGAACTCTTCAAAGTAGATAGTGATAAAAATCCAATTTGCATTGCCGGTGTTCCTGCGGATGAATTCAGTGATGATGGTCAGCTCTGGGGAAATCCAATTTATGATTGGAAAAATCATGCTAAGACAAATTACGCTTGGTGGGTTTACCGTATTCAAGAAGGCTTCAAATTGTATGACCTTCTTCGTATTGACCATTTCAAAGGCTTCTCAGATTATTGGGAAATCCGTGGTGACTACGAAACAGCAAATGACGGTAGTTGGGAACCAGGTCCAGGACGTGCTTTATTTGATGTTGTCAAAGACAAACTTGGTGACCTTCCGATTATCGCTGAAAACCTTGGTTACATCGACGAAAAAGCTGAACAGTTATTGACAGATACAGCTTTCCCAGGCATGAAAATTCTTGAATTTGGCTTCTATGACACCGAAGGAAAGAGTATTGATGCTCCTCATAACTGTAATAAAAATAGCGTTGCTTATACAGGAACACACGATAATGAAGTTATCAACGGTTGGTATGACAACTTGACTGCCGAGCAAAAAGCATTTGTGAATGCTTACACTCACCGTAGTGACGATGAACCGATTACACAAGCTATGCTTCGGACATTGTTTGTGACTGTTAGTGATGTTGCGATTGCGACAATGCAAGATCTACTTGATAAACCAGCTGATAGCCGTATGAATATTCCAAATACTGTTGGTGGCAACTGGCAATGGCGTATGCTTAAAGAAGATTTGACAGATGAGCGCAAAGCTTTCTTGAAAGATATTACAGCACTTTACTGCCGCAAAAATACATTTAAAACGATAACTAAAGAAGAAAAGGCGACTAAAAATGACAACTAATTTCATAAACTATCTCCAATCAAAAGGGCAAATACTTGCTGAATTGAGCAATGAAGATATTTACGTAGCACTTTTACATTACGTTAAAGACTTGGCAGTTGAAAAACCAAAAAACACAGCAAAACGCAAAGTTTACTACATTTCTGCTGAATTCCTTATCGGAAAACTATTGTCAAACAACCTTATCAACCTTGGCATCTACAAAGATGTTAAAGCTGAATTAGCAGCAGCTGGTAAATCAATTGCCGAAGTAGAAGATGTTGAACTTGAACCATCTCTTGGTAACGGTGGACTTGGTCGTTTAGCATCATGTTTCATTGATTCGATGTCAACACTTGGTATTAACGGTGAAGGTGTTGGTCTTAACTATCACTGCGGACTTTTTAAACAAGTTTTCGTTGATAACCAACAAGAAGCAGAAGCTAACTACTGGATTGAAAAAGATTCATGGCTTGTTCCAACTGATATCAGTTATGATGTGCCATTTAAAGATTTCACACTTAAATCTCGTCTTGACCGTATCGATGTTTTGGGTTATAAACGTGACACTAAAAACTATTTGAACTTGTTTGATATTGACGGTCTTGATTATGGTTTGATTCATGATGGTATTTCATTTGATAAGACGGAAATCAGGCAAAACTTGACACTTTTCCTTTATCCAGATGATTCAGATAAGAACGGTGAATTGCTTCGTATTTACCAACAATATTTCATGGTTTCAAATGCGGCACAGTTATTGATTGATGAAGCTATCGAACGTGGATCAAACTTGCATGACTTGGCTGATTATGCTTATGTGCAAATCAATGATACTCACCCATCAATGGTCATTCCAGAACTTATCCGTCTTTTGACTGAAAAACATGACATTGACTTTGACGAAGCTGTTTCAATCGTGAAAAATATGGTTGGTTACACTAACCACACTATCTTGGCAGAAGCGCTTGAAAAATGGCCTCTTGATTACCTTAACGAAGTTGTTCCTCATTTGGTAACAATCATTGAAAAATTGAATACATTGATTGCTAGCGAATACTCTGATCCAGCTGTTCAAATTATTGACGAAGCTGACCGTGTTCACATGGCACATATGGATATTCATTTCTCAACATCTGTCAATGGGGTAGCTGCGCTTCACACTGAAATCCTTAAAAACAGTGAGTTGAAACCGTTCTATGATATTTATCCTGAAAAATTCAACAACAAAACAAACGGTATCACATTCCGTCGCTGGCTTGAATTTGCCAACCAAGATTTGGCTGACTATATCAAAGAACTTATCGGCGATGACTACTTGACTGATGCGACTAAGCTTGAAAAATTACTTGCTTTTGCTGATGATGAAGCTGTTCATGCTGAATTGGCTGAAATCAAGCACAATAATAAACTTGCTCTTAAACGTTACCTCAAAGAAAATAAAGGTATTGAACTTGACGAAAACTCAATTATTGATACACAAATCAAACGTTTCCACGAGTACAAACGTCAACAAATGAATGCTCTTTATATTATTCATAAATACCTTGAAATTAAACGTGGTAATTTGCCAGAACGTAAGATTACTGTTATCTTTGGTGGTAAAGCAGCACCTGCTTACATCATTGCCCAAGATATCATTCACTTGATTCTTTGCTTGTCAGAAGTGATTAACAACGACCCAGAAGTTAACCAATACCTAAATGTTCACTTGGTTGAAAACTATAACGTTACCGTTGCTGAACACTTAATTCCTGCGACAGATATTTCTGAACAAATCTCTCTAGCATCAAAAGAAGCTTCAGGGACTGGTAATATGAAATTCATGCTCAACGGTGCATTGACTCTTGGTACAATGGACGGTGCCAATGCTGAAATTGCTGAATTAGCAGGAATGGATAATATTTATACATTTGGTAAAGATTCTGATACTATCATTGATCTTTATGCAACGGAAGGTTATATATCAACTGATTACTATGAAAATGACCCAGTTATCAAAGAAGCTGTTGACTTCATCGTTAGTGATGAATTAGTGAAACATGGTAACGCAGAACGTCTTGAGCGTCTTTACAATGAATTGATTAACAAAGACTGGTTTATGACTTTGATTGACCTGAAAGAATACATTGCTGTTAAAGAACAAATGCTTGTTGATTACGAAGACCAAAAAGTTTGGATGACAAAAGTCGTTAAAAATATTGCCAAAGCTGGTTTCTTCTCATCAGACCGTACAATTGAACAATACAACGGCGAAATCTGGCACAGCAACTAAGACAATAACGCGCAATGTGAAAATACAAAAAAGGCTGATTTCTCAGCCTTTTTGCTATTTTATACAGAAATAATGTAAAAATGTTGAATTTTTATAAATTTACAGGTTGACAAATGTATAAATATTAAATATAATGTATTTATATCAAAAAGAAAAGAGAAAATGATTATGAAGGTAAGTAAATTATTTGGTGGTTTAGCAGTAGCGGCGGCTTCGCTTTTCCTATTGTCAGCTTGTGGTTCTAGCAGTTCAGAAGATACATCAGTATCAGATATCAAAGACAAAGGAACACTTGTTGTTGCGTTGAACCCAGAGTTCGCTCCGTTTGAATTTAAAACATTGGTGGACGGCAAAGATACTATTGTTGGGGCTGATGTTGAGATTGCTAAAGCTATTGCAGAAGAACTTGGTGTGGATGTCAAATTTTCATCAATGTCATTTAATAACGTTCTTGCGAGTCTTCAATCTGGCAAAGCAGACATTGCCATTTCAGGAATTTCAGCAACAGAAGAACGTAAGAAAGCTTATGATTTCTCAGATCCTTATTATGAAGCTGAGAATGTTGTTCTTATCAGAAAAACAGATGTTGATAAATATACAGATACAGACTCTTTAGACGGTCTATCAGTTGGTACTCAAAAAGGAAGTATCCAAGAAACAGTTGCTTCTGAACAATTAGCAGGTGCAAAAGTCGTTTCATTGACACAAAACAGTGAAATGATTAACGAATTAAAAAATTCACAAATTGAAGCAGTTGTCCTTGAAAAACCAATTGCCGAAGGTTATGTGGCAAATAACAGTGACCTTACTATTGCAGGTATCACGTTAACGTCAGATGATGCTGATGCCTACGCTGTTGCTCTTCCTAAAGGCAGTACAAAATTAACTAAGAAAGTTAATAAAGTTATCAAGGAATTAAAAGAATCTGGAAAAATTGATCAGTTCATTCAAAATGCTTATGAATTATCAGTAAGTGACTCTAGTGATTCTGACGACTAAGAAGATGCTGTATGAAAAAGTTTTTTAGGGGATTTATCTTATTTGTAACACTAGGAGGTTTGTCAGCTTGTTCATCTTCGACAGGTATCAGCCAATTCAGTATTTAAAATAAAGGAAAAATTGTGATTGCAACAGAGTCAGAATTCGCACCGTTTGAATTTAAAATACTAATCGATGCCAAAGATAGTTTTGTTGGTGCCGATATTGAACTGGAAAATGCTATCGCTGATACTCTTGGTGTAGATGTAGATTTTTCGCTAATGTCATTTAACAATGTATTGGCTTCGGTGACTTCTGGGAAAGCAGATATTGCAATCGCAAGAGTTTCAGTAACGGACGAACGTAAGAAAGCTTATGATTTTTCGGACGCTTACTATGAGGCTGAAAATGTTGTCATCATCAAAAAATCGGACGAGGCAACCTATACCACACTTGAAAGTTTGGCAGGAAAAGCAGTTGGTGCGCAAAAAGGTTCAATCCAAGAAAACATTGCGAAAGACCAATTGCCAGATTCGAGCCTCGTTTCCTTAACATCAAACGGCGAAATGATTAATGAATTGAAAAATAATCAGCTTCAAGCAGTTGTTTTGGAGAAAGCTATTGCTGAAGGCTACGTTTTACAAAATGATGATTTGATGATTGCAGATATGACCTTGAAATCAAACGATATAGATGCTTATGCGGTCGCAATGCCGAAGGAACAGGCCAAGATTTAATTGATACCGTCAATAACGTTGTCAAAAAAGCCAAAGGTTCTGGTGATTTTGATGCTTGGCTTGAAAAAGTAGCGACTTACACACAAAGTAGTTCAAGTTCAGATGAATAATGTCAAGACTGAGAGTTTTTTACTCCCAGTTTTTATGTCATCATGGTAAAATGATGATAGTAATAGAAAGTTCGTGAGGTTTGAGATGAAATTACCACGTTTTGGCGTTGAAGAATGGCTCAATGTCCATGAAAAGGAAGCAGTCTATGATATTGCAGGCGTTTCGATTGAGGCGCTAACCTTGCAGGAATTATTTGAATTGACTGGCGTTTCGCAAGAAGAATTTTACCAAGAATTATTAACTAAAAAGTTAAATTATGGTTGGATTGAAGGCTCACCTGACTTTAAAAAAGCAGTTAGTAATCTCTACCATTCTGTATCAGAAAGTCAGATTCTTCAGACGAATGGGGCGACGGGAGCGAACATGTTGGTTTTATATGGATTGATTGAACCGAAAGACCATGTGATTTCTATCTATCCAACTTACCAGCAGTTGTACGATATTCCGAAATCATTGGGAGCCGAAGTTGACCTTTGGCAAGTCAAAGAGGAAAATGATTGGTTGCCTGATTTAGATGAGTTGCGCCAGTTGATTCGCCCAAATACTAAAATGATTTGCATTAATAATGCCAATAATCCAACAGGAGCTGTTATGGACGATGAGTATCTGCAGGAGTTAGTTGCGATTGCTAAATCGTGTGGTGCTTATATTTTGGCAGATGAGGTTTATTGTTCGTTTACGACTAAAAGAGTTTCCTCTATTGTAGATTTATATGATAAGGGAATCTCGGTTAATAGTCTCTCAAAAACATTTTCACTACCTGGCATTCGTGTTGGTTGGGTAGCAGCTTGTGGTGAGGTGACTGATATTTTACGAGGGTATCGAGATTACACCATGATTTGTGCTGGTATTTTTGATGATATGGTAGCTAGTTTAGCGCTCAAACATAGGGAAGCTATTTTGGCACGAAATCGCCATATTATCAGAGAAAATTTGGCAATTCTTGACCAATGGATTGCCTCAGAACCCAAAGCGTCTTACATTCGTCCTGCTGAAGTGCCGACATCTTTTGTTAAGCTTGATGTTAATGTTCCAATCGAAGCATTTTGCTTAACGTTATTGCAAAAATATGGTGTTCTATTGGTTCCAGGAAATCGTTTTGACAGAGAAGGCTATGTTCGTTTAGGCTATTCTTGCCAGCAAGAAACACTAAAACAAGGCTTGCAGTTATTATCTGCATGTTTGAAAGAATTTTAAGGAAATGCCGTAAAATACGAGCAATTCACAAAATGAATTTTTATTCAAAAAATCGTTGACGTATTGCAAAAAAATAGCTAAAATAGAGATAAGTTTAAGAGAAAAGAGAATAAATATGAAAATCAAAAAAATATTTTTAGGGATTCTTGCGCTTATTTCTGTGCTGACGTTAGCTGCTTGTGGCTCGTCATCAAATGAAAATTTACAAGAAAAAATTGTCAAAAAAGGAAAATTAGTCGTGGCTATCAGCCCAGACTACGCCCCGTTTGAGTTCAAGGCTTTGGTTGATGGCAAAGATACCATTGTTGGTGCTGATGTGGAATTGGCACAAGCTATTGCTGATGAACTTGGTGTCGAGTTAGAACTATCATCAATGAGTTTTGATAATGTTCTTTCAAGTCTTCAAACAGGAAAAGCTGACATGGCAATCTCTGGTTTGTCTTATACTGAAGAACGTGCCAAAGTCTATGACTTTTCAGATGCCTATTATGAGACTGAAAATGCTATCTTAGTTAAAGCGAGTGATGCTGATACTTATACATCAGTTGACAGTTTGTCAGGTTTAAAAGTGGCAGTTCAAAAAGGAACGATTGAAGAAGGTTTGGCAAAAGATCAACTATCAGATTCTAACATTGTTTCGTTAACAGCTATGGGCGAAGCTATTAATGAATTAAAATCTGGTCAAGTTCAAGCTGTCGATTTGGAAAAACCAGTCGCAGAAGGTTACCTTTCACAAAATTCTGACTTAGCCCTAGCAAGCTTTGCTCTTGAAACAGGCGAAGGTGATGCCAAAGCAGTAGCTATGCCAAAAGATAGCGGCGAATTGGTAAAAACGGTTAACAAAGTCATCAAAAAATTAGCCAAAGAAGATAAATACAAACAATTCATTTCAGATGCAGCTCAACTCACAGGTGATGCGGTTGATGAAGACGAATAAGAAAGGGAGTGAGACAGAAATCAGTAGTTTCGTAGAAACTTGATTTTCAGCAAGTCTTAATTTCTTATTGCTGAGTAAAACAATTCATTGAATTGTTTTACTCTCACCCTCCGAATAGCTTAAAAGGGTGGGGAAACTTTTGAGGTGGAAGATAAAGTCAAGTGAAGCTTGACATCCAAAAAGAGGGTTATAAAAGCTGATTTGTCAGCGTGTTAGAATCTACTTAGTCGCTGCGCTTTGCAATTGTGACTCAATAATAGAGGAGGGTGGGAACTTTTTGTCTCAACCTCTTTTATATCCCTCCCCCCAAAAAAACGACCACCATTGGCAGTCGTCTTTTAGGAGATTATGAAAAAGAAAAGTTTTAGAATTGTTAATATATGGCGAGAAAGCCTTAAAAAATCATAAGCATGGTGAAAATTTTACCGAAAATATTTTTTAAAATTTTTATGGCATTTTAATGCGTGTAAGGATTGACTTTTTTTGATAAATTAGGTATCCTATTAGGGAACGTGTAAATGTTACAATATCTTGAGGAGGTGAAACATATGTCAAAAACAGTAGTACGTAAAAACGAATCGCTTGACGATGCACTTCGTCGTTTCAAACGTTCTGTGACTAAAGCTGGGACTCTTCAAGAATCACGTAAGCGTGAATTCTACGAAAAACCTTCTGTAAAACGTAAACGCAAATCAGAAGCAGCTCGCAAACGTAAAAAATTCTAATTAAATTTAGATACAAGAAAAGAGGCGCCAAGCGTCTCTTTTTATTACTCTAGATTGAAAAATTATTTTTCTTTCAACAAATCGCGGATTTCTGTAAGAAGTTCTTCTTGTGTAGGTGCAGTTTCTTCTTCCACTTCATCGTATTTTTTACCAAAATCAGAAGCAGCCTTAGCGGCTTTGACGATGAAGAAGAGGGTTGTACCAACAATTAGAAAATTAATAATAGCGCTTAAGAAACTACCATAGGCAACACCATGCCAAGAAAGCTCTGCAATTTTTTCCACACCAGCAGCTTTCAAAGCAGGGTTAAGAAAAAGTGGAGTGATAACATCTTCAACAAGCGATGTTACAATAGCGTTGAAAGCTGCACCAATAACAACAGCGACAGCAAGGTCAAGGACATTGGCCTTGAATAAAAACTTTTTGAGTTCTTTAATCATAGAAAACCTCCTAAATGAAACATTAACAGCACTATTCTATCAAAAAAAGTATACAAAAAGCAGTTATTTGTCTGGAAATTTGAATAAATCTATTATTTATTTAGAGAAATATTCAAAAATGATATTCTTATTCATTAAATACTAATTTTGAGCACTTCAGTAAAAATACTTTTTATACTGGAAATAGTTTTGTTGAAATGAAAATATCAAGAAACTAAAGTGAAAAAAGATTTCGATTTTCTAAAATCATTGCAACTATTCGGAGCTTTAGATTTACAAATGCTGCTCAAAATGTTATAATGAAATACAAAACTAAAATGGGGTTAGTGCGTGGAGGTGATCTTTTGGCAATTGACAAAGAATTAATTTCCGAGATAAAAAATAGCGTTAATATTGTTGATGTTATTGGCGAGGTGGTTAGTCTTACACGTGCTGGTCGCAACTATATTGGGCTTTGTCCATTTCACAAGGAAAAAACGCCATCTTTTAATGTCATAGAAGACAAGCAATTTTTTCATTGTTTTGGTTGCGGAAAATCTGGTGATGTTTATAAGTTTTTGGAAGAATATCGTCAGGTTAGCTTTTTAGAAAGTGTTCATCTGGTAGCTGAGCGCGCTGGAATCTCTTTGAAAATTGATGTTCAACAGACGCAAACAAAGCCACAAAGTCCTAATCAGATATTGATTGACATTCATAAAGATGCGGCTAAGTTTTACAATGCTGTTTTAAAGACAACAAAAGAAGGGCAAGAAGCAAAAAGATATCTAGCGCAACGTGGTTTGACAGATGAGCTGATTGATTATTTTAATATTGGATTGTCGCCAAACGAACCTGATTTTTTATATCAATCTCTAGCGAAACGCTATGATGAGAATGTTTTGATGGGTTCAGGTCTTTTTAATTTGTCCGAAAGAACAAATCATGTTTATGATGCTTTTCAAAATCGGATTATGTTTCCGTTGACCGATGACAGTGGCCAGATTGTTGCATTTTCGGGACGGATTTGGACCAAAGAGGACCTTGAAAATAAGCAAGCAAAGTATAAGAATACTCGTTCTACAGCGCTGTTCAATAAGTCGTATGAACTTTATCATTTAGATAAAGCTCGTCCAGTAATGTCGAAAAAACATGAAGTCTATTTGATGGAAGGTTTTATGGACGTTATTGCTGCCTACCGTGCTGGTATTGAAAATGCTGTCGCTTCTATGGGAACGGCATTGACCCCAGATCATGTTAGACATCTGAAGCGTTACACCAAAAAAGTGATTTTGACTTATGATGGTGATAACGCTGGTCAAAATGCGATTGCCAAGTCTTTGGAACTTCTAAAAGACTTTAATGTTGAGATTGTGCGTGTTCCTGAGCAAATGGATCCTGATGAATTTATCAAAAAAAATTCACCACAAGCTTTGGCAAATTTGCTTGAGAATAACAGGATAAGTAGTACAGAATTTTTTATTCATTATTTGAAACCTGAAAATAACGATAATCTCCAAGCTGAGATTGCTTATGTCGAGCAAATTTCAAAAATTATTGCGCAATCGCCGTCAATTACAGCACAAAATTCGTATATTAATATGGTCGCTGATTTATTGCCTGACTTTGATTACTATCAAGTCGAGCAATCGGTAAATAGTGAACGTCTGCAAAATCGCTCAAATATGCAAGCAGAAGTAGTTAAGCAACGAGCGACTGTTGTAGAATTACCTATGTCTAAGAATATATCTGCAATTATCAAAGCAGAAAGTCAGTTAATGCACCGACTTTTGACACACGATTATCTCCTCAATGAATTTAGAAATCGTGGCGAATTTATCTTTGATACCCAAGAGTTGCAAGCTTTGTATGATTTATTAGTGCAGCAAGGTGAGGTGAATTCCTATGATTTGGCGCAACTTGATGACCAAACGTGCCAGATGTATTATCGCGTGTTGGAGGAAAATTTACCAGACGAAATTGCGAATAATGAAATAGAGGAAATTATTGACAAGCGTGATCAGCTTCTTCAAGAAAGAGATTTGCAAAAGCAAAGTAAACTCATTCGTGAGTCTAGCAATCTTGGAGATGTCGATGCAGCTTTAGCGGCTTTGGAAAATCTCATTGCCCAAAAAAGAAATATGGAATAGAGGAAAATATGGCAAAAGAAAAAGAAATTACAACCTTTAATGTTCAAGTTGCAGAATTTATTCGTAATCACAAAAAGAACGGCACTGCCGTCGATGATGAAGTAACTGAAAAATTAGTTATTCCATTTTCATTAGATGCCGATCAAATAGATGACCTTTTGGAACGTTTGACAGATGGTGGTATTTCAATTACGGACAAAGAAGGAAATCCATCAACAAAATACATCGTTGAAGAACCAAAACCAGAAGAATTGACAGACGAAGAATTGCTTGGTAGTAATTCCGCCAAGGTTAATGATCCAGTTCGTATGTACCTCAAAGAAATTGGTGTTGTGCCATTGCTCACTAGCGAGGAAGAAAAAGAATTGGCTGTTGCCGTTGCTACTGGTGACCTTCAAGCAAAACAACGTTTGGCTGAAGCTAACTTGCGTTTGGTTGTTTCAATTGCAAAACGTTACGTTGGGCGGGGTATGCAATTTCTTGACCTTATTCAAGAAGGAAACATGGGATTGATGAAAGCTGTTGATAAATTTGACTACTCAAAAGGATTCAAATTCTCGACCTATGCAACATGGTGGATTCGTCAGGCTATCACACGTGCTATTGCTGACCAAGCTCGTACGATTCGTATTCCTGTTCACATGGTTGAAACTATTAATAAACTTGTTCGTGAACAACGTAATCTCCTTCAAGAACTTGGTCAAGACCCAACACCTGAACAAATTGCGGAGCGTATGGATATGACACCTGACAAAGTTCGTGAAATTTTGAAAATTGCTCAAGAACCTGTTTCATTGGAAACACCAATTGGTGAAGAAGATGACAGTCATCTTGGTGATTTCATTGAAGATGAAGTTATTGAAAATCCAGTAGATTACACAACTCGTGTCGTGCTTCGTGAACAATTGGACGAAGTTTTGGATACGTTGACAGACCGTGAAGAGAATGTTTTACGTTTGCGTTTTGGTCTTGATGATGGTAAAATGCGTACATTAGAAGATGTTGGTAAAGTTTTCAATGTGACGCGTGAACGTATTCGTCAAATTGAAGCCAAAGCTCTTCGTAAACTACGCCACCCAAGCCGTAGTAAACAACTCCGTGATTTTATCGAAGATTAATTATTAATTGTGAGGTTCGCTTGTGTCAGGACAAAAATATACTGAAGAAGAAGTAGCAAAAATTAAAGACCGTATTCTTGAAGCTTTGGAAATGGTTATTGACCCAGAATTGGGCATTGATATTGTCAATCTAGGTCTTGTTTATGAAATACGTTTTGAGCAAAATGGTCATACTGAAATTGATATGACATTGACGACAATGGGGTGTCCACTCGCTGACCTTCTTACAGATCAAATTCATGATGTGATGCGTGAAATTCCAGAGGTAACAAATACCGAAGTGAAGTTGGTTTGGTACCCAGCTTGGACGGTAGATAAGATGAGCCGCTACGCTCGCATTGCTTTAGGGATTAGATAACTATTAACAAACAGTAAAAGACCGGCAATCGTTAGATTGTTGGTCTTTTTTATAAATAAATATAATTTTTTATTGAATATGAATTAGTGGAAATTCGGATGTTTATTGGTATCATATCGAAAATATGCCTAGTAATACAAACTTTAATAATGTTCTTAAAATGAAAGAGCAAACAGCTATTTCGTGTGGAAAACATGATTCTGAAAAAGAAAAATATAATTAAGGAGGAGTGAAGCTATCCTCTTTTTCTAGTGCTTTTTCTGAAAAAATAGTGTAAAATATTAGGGAATGAATTTAAAGGAGTTCTAACATGATTTTAGTTACAGGTGCCAATGGGCAATTAGGAACAGAATTACGCTATTTATTAGATGAACGTGGTGAAGAGTACGTGGCGGTTGATGTTGCGGAAATGGACATCACAAACGCTGAAAAAGTTGATGAAGTATTTGCGCAAGTAAAACCCACACTTGTTTACCATTGCGCGGCTTATACAGCCGTTGATGCTGCCGAAGATGAAGGTAAAGAACTTGACTATGCTATCAACGTAACAGGTACAGAAATTGTTGCCAAAGCAGCTGCTAAATATGGTGCAACTCTTGTTTACATTTCAACTGACTACGTTTTTGACGGAAAGAAACCAGTTGGTCAAGAATGGGAAGTTGATGATACACCAGACCCTCAAACAGAATACGGACGTACAAAACGTCTTGGTGAAGAAGCTGTTGAAAAATACACTGATAGATTCTACATCATCCGTACAGCTTGGGTATTTGGTAATTATGGTAAGAACTTTGTTTTCACAATGCAAAACCTTGCCAAAACACATGATACATTAACTGTTGTCAATGACCAACATGGTCGTCCAACATGGACTCGTACTTTAGCTGAATTTATGACTTATTTGACAGAAAATCAAAAAGAGTTTGGTTATTATCATTTGTCAAATGATGCTGCCGAAGATACAACTTGGTATGATTTCGCAGTGGAAATCTTGAAAGATACTGACGTTGTGGTGAAACCAGTTGATTCAAGTCAGTTCCCAGCTGAAGCAAAACGCCCACTTAACTCAACAATGAGCCTTGCTAAAGCTAAAGCAACTGGTTTTGTTATCCCAACATGGCAAGAAGCTTTGCAGGAATTTTACAAACAAGACGTTAAAAAATAATAATTGTTCATCGCAGTTCCAAAACATGATTATGGGGTTAGGAGATTTTCTAACCTCATTTTTGATTGTGACGCCCTAGCTGCTTTTGCAGTATTAAAAATTGTACAATTAATCACATTCTGTTGCTTTGACTTTCCTTTTTTCTTTCGCCAGCTTATGTAAATTATGGTATAATAAAAGCGATTGTATTTTAGAATGGAGAAGTGTGCCATGCAACATGTATTCATCATCGGAAGTCGTGGATTACCAGCAAAATACGGTGGTTTCGAGACTTTTGTTGAGGAGTTGGTAAAAAATAAGCAGAGCGCAGACATTGTTTATCATGTGGCTTGTTTGAGTGACGATAAGCATCAAACGCACTTTAGCTATGAAGGCGCGGATTGCTTTACCATCAAGGCACCTAAGATTGGTCCTGCTCGGGTCATCGCTTATGATATGATGGCTATTAAGTATGGACTTCAAATGGTAAAAAAAGAGCGTATTGAACACCCTATTTTTTATATTTTGGGAAATACGATTGGTGCTTTTATCGTGCCCTTTGCTAAGAAAATTCACGCTGTCGGTGGTAAAGTTTTTGTCAATCCCGATGGTTTGGAATGGAAACGATCTAAATGGTCAAAACCTGTTCAAGCTTATTTAAAATATGCTGAAAAATCAATGGCTAAAACGGCTGATTTGGTGATTTCAGATAATGTCGGTATTGAAACTTATATTCAGGAGTCTTATCCAGAAGCTAAGACACGATTTATTGCTTATGGAACCGACTTGACAAAGTCAAGTTTGACTGCTGATGATTATAAGGTTAGAAAATGCTTTGAAAACTGGCAAACAAAGGAAAATGGCTATTACTTGATTGTCGGACGATTTGTTCCAGAAAATAACTACGAAACAGCAATCCGAGAATTTATGAAATCAAATACTAAGCGTGATTTGATTATCATTTGTAACCATAAGAACAACCCTTATTTTGACAAATTGAAACGGTTGACAAATTTTGAAAGAGATAAACGTGTGAAGTTTGTTGGAACAGTTTATGACCGTGATTTGTTAAATTATATCCGAGAAAATGCATTTTCCTACATTCATGGACATGAAGTTGGAGGAACAAATCCAGGTCTGCTTGAAGCTCTAGGACATACTAAACTTAATCTTGTCCTTGATGTTGATTTCAATAAATCAGTAGCTGATGCAAGTGCTTTTTATTGGAATAAAACCTCTGGTAATTTATCATGTTTGATAAATGATGCAGATGGTCATTATGATTTTACAGAATATGGAAACCGTGCCCGTGCGATTGTTAAACAAAATTACACATGGGAAAAAATAGTAGGAGAGTATGAGGAACTGTTTTTAAATGAAAATTAATATTCTCATGTCCACCTACAATGGTGAACAATTTTTGGCTGAGCAGATTAAAAGTATTCAAAAACAAATAGTCAAAGACTGGACATTATATATCCGAGACGACGGCTCTAGCGACCGCACACCAGAAATTATTCAGCAATATGCTCAAAAGGATTCACGTATTGTCTTTATCAATGCTGATAATCGTGAAAATTTTGGTGTCATTAAAAACTTTTATACGCTTTTAAAACATAGCAAAGCTGACTATTATTTCTTTTCTGACCAAGATGATATTTGGTTGGAAGATAAATTAGCAGTGACTTTAGCTGAAGCTGAAAAATATAGCAATGACAAACCGTTACTCGTTTATACGGATTTAAAAATTGTTGATAGAGAGCTAAACGTTTTGCATGAAAGCATGATTAAAACACAGTCTGACCATGCCAATACTACGCTAGTTCAAGAATTAACCGAAAATACGGTAACTGGTGGAACAGCGATGATCAATCATGCTCTTGCCGAGCTTTGGACAACAACGGATAATCTCTTAATGCATGACTGGTATTTAGCATTGATTGCTAGTGCCTTGGGACATTTGGTTTACCTCGATTACCCAACAGAATTGTATCGTCAGCATGACGCTAATGTTCTTGGAGCAAGAACATGGTCCAAACGGATGAAAAACTGGTTAAAACCACATAAACTCGTTGAAAAATATTGGTGGTTAATTGATGCCAGTCAAACACAAGCGCGTTTTCTGCTAGACTTAAATTTATCACCAGAAAACAGAGAAATAGTTGAAAACTTTACAACTATTATGGATAAATCATTGTCTCATCGTATTCACACTTTAAACAAATATGGCTTACGTAAGAACAGAAACTTCCATACGCTTGTCTTTAAAACACTAATTATTACCAAATTTGGTTATAGGAGAAATAAATGAAATTCTTTAGTAAAGAAAATAAAATCTTATTAAAAGAGATGGTAAAAACAGATTTTAAACTTCGTTACCAAGGAAGTTTAATTGGGCACTTATGGTCAATCTTAAAACCATTGATGCTCTTCACAATCATGTACTTGGTATTCGTTCAGTTCTTGCGATTCGATGATGGAACACCACACTATGCAATTAGTTTGTTAATTGGTATGGTGACATGGAACTTCTTTTCTGAAGCAACCAATATGGGGATGATGTCTATTGTATCTCGAGGTGATTTATTACGTAAATTAAACTTTTCCAAAGAGATTATTGTTATTTCATCAGTAGTAGGAGCAGCGATTAATTATGGTATTAACCTGATTGTTGTATTTGTTTTTGCATTAGTCAATGGGGTGACAGTCTCTTTCGGTTGGTTAACTATCTTCCCTCTCTTTATAGAGTTATTCCTATTTTCAGCGGGTATCGCCTTTGTACTTGCTACTCTATTTGTGAAATATAGAGATATTGGTCCTATCTGGGAAGTAGTGATGCAAGCTGGTATGTATGCGACACCGATTATTTATTCACTTACATTTATTTTGCAACGTGGTCAAGTCACAGTTGCAAAATTGATGATGCTAAATCCATTAGCACAAATTATTCAAGATATGCGTCACTTTATCATATTTTCAGGAAGTATGCGTGGCTGGGATTTGATTGGCCATAAATTTATCGCTATTATTCCTTATGTCCTTCCACTTTTTGTATTTGGAATTGGTTATTATATTTTCCATAAAAATGCTAAAAAATTCGCGGAGATTTTATAATGTCAGATAAAAAAATAGCAGTAAAAGTTGATCATGTTAGTAAATATTTTAAATTGCCGACAGAAGCAACTCAAAGCTTACGTACAAATCTAGTTAATTATTTTAAAGGTATAAAAGGATATCGAGAACAACATGTCTTAAAGGATATTGACTTTGAAGTAGAAGAAGGAGATTTCTTTGGGATTGTTGGACGAAATGGTTCAGGGAAATCAACTCTTTTGAAAATTATTTCTCAAATTTACGTTCCTGAACAAGGGAAAGTTACTGTAAATGGTAAAATGGTATCTTTCATTGAACTTGGTGTTGGATTTAATCCAGAACTAACAGGACGTGAAAATGTTTATATGAACGGTGCCATGCTTGGATTTACAACTGAAGAAGTAGATGCTATGTATGATGATATTGTTGAGTTTGCGGAACTTGAAGATTTCATGAATCAAAAACTTAAGAACTATTCAAGTGGGATGCAAGTTCGTCTAGCCTTTTCAGTAGCTATTAAGGCTCAAGGTGACGTACTTATCCTTGATGAAGTCCTTGCAGTTGGTGATGAAGCTTTCCAACGTAAATGTAATGATTATTTCCTAGAGAGAAAAACGAGCGGAAAAACTACTATTTTAGTTACCCATGACATGGGTGCTGTTAAGAAATATTGTAATAAAGCTATTTTGATTGAGGATGGTTATATCAAAGCACAAGGTGAGCCAGACGAGGTAGCTAACCAATATAGCTATGATAATGCTAATACTGAAAAAAATGACGATGGAAAAACTGTTGAAAAATTAGTTGTTGATAACCTAGAAGTTAATCTACTTTCTTCTGGTCAAACTACACCAGATAAGCCAATTGAGTTCAGTATCAGTTATAATGTTCTCGAAGACTTAGAGACATATGTAGCATTTTCACTTACAGATATTGACCGTAATATTTGGATTTATAACGATAATTCTATGGAATACCTTTCAAGTGGAAAAGGTTATAAACATGCTACGTATTCTTGTTTATTAAATAATGTAAACAATCTAAAATTAAAACTTGAGGTTTCTATAAGAGATAAAAATGGTAAAATGTTAGCTTTTGCTAACTCAAGTAATACAAATGTTATTCTTGTTAGTCGTAATGATTTAGCACTAGATGATAAATCAGGTAGGGATTCGGCTACAGGTTTAATTCAAAGAAATGGCACTTGGAAATTTAAATGATGGATGCTTTAGTTAGTATTGTTGTAACTTGTTACAACCACGAATCTTATGTAAAAGATTGTCTTGAGAGTATATTTCAACAGACATATAAAAATATTGAGCTATTGGTTTTTAATGATGGGTCATTAGACGATTCTGATACTGTTATTAAAGATACGCTAAGTTTGAGTCCTTTTGAAAATACTCAGTATTTTTACCATGAGAATAAAGGAGTCGTTCTTACCAGAAATATTGCTTTAGAGTATGTTTCAGGAGATTACCTTGTTTTTGTTGATAGTGATGATACTTTAAAAAAGGATTATATTCGTTTATTAGTTGAAACTGCAGAAAAAGAAAATGCGGATATAGTTTATTCTGCACTCTATGAATTGAATTCTGGAGAGGTTGTTTTACCTATTAAAGAGTATGATTTACAAGAAATGTTTATTGGTAATTTCATACATGCTTCAAGTTTAATAAGAACATCAGCGATTGGAAATATTAAATTTGATGAGCAGTTGAATCGTGAAAAATTAGAGGACTACGACTTCTATTTAAATCTGGTGACAAGCAAGGAATTAAAAGTAGTTCCTTGTTATGAAACTGGATTAAATTATCGTATGTCATTTGATTCAAGAAGTAACCATCAAAATCTAAAGTCATATTACAAAACGTATGGATATATAATTGGGAAATATCTGACTCGATTCCCTAATTATGTAAAAGAAGCATTAGATTATCATTTTGAGCGCTTAACGAGTTTAGATATTGAACACTCTATTAAAGAAGAAAAAATATCGATTTATTTTTCTGAGAATGAAGCATTTTCGGATATTCCAGATTATCAGAATCAAATACAATTTCAAGATGAAATTGAAATTCCTGTAGTAAAAGGTAAGAATTATATCAGAATAAGACCTTCTAATATTCCAAGTTTCTATGAATTTTTTGTTTTAAAATCGAAGGAATATCAGACTGAGATTCTTCCAATAATGTCAAATGGTTTAATCGATGAAAATAGTGTAGTTTTTGAGGATTTCTATCCTTTCCTTGATTATCAATTTACTCTTTCAGAAGGTGATAAGCTAGTGTTGAGCTATAAACGCTATAATATCAATGACATTGTTGCTAAAGATTATATTGGAAAATTGCTTGCGAAGCAAAAATATAATCGCTTACAAACTATTCTATCGTATGAGCAGAAACAAAGACAACTTGAAAGTGAACTTAATCAAAAAACACAGGAATTTGATGACTTAAGTAAGGAGTATAACACTTTACTATCTAACTATCGTTCTATAACAAACTCAATATGGTGGAAAATACCAACTAAAATTATTAATTTCTTTAGGAGAAAAAAATGAAACGCTTACTCTTATATGTTCATTTCAATAAATATAATAAAATTAGTGAGCATGTCTATTATCAACTAGAACATATGCACCCTCTCTTTTCAAAAGTAATCTTTATTTCAAATAGTCAACTTGATGAGGGTGAAGTTGGTAAATTACGTCAAAGTCAATTAATTGATGCTTTTATACAACGTGAAAATATTGGATACGATTTTGCAGCATGGCATGATGGTATGGCTTTTGAAGGTTTTGAAAACTTAAAAGCTTATGATTCAGTAACTGCAATGAATGATACTTGCTTTGGACCACTTTGGGATATGGCTCCTGTATATGATAAGTATGAATCAGATGAAAAAGTTGACTTTTGGGGAATGACAAATCATAGAGCGATTGATGCGGGTCATATTTATATTGATGAACATTTACAATCATATTTTATGTCTTTTAAGAAAAGTATTGTAATTTCTGAAGTTTTTCAAGAGTTTTGGAAGTCTGTTGAAGCATATACAGATGTTCAAAAAGTTATTGATAATTATGAAACGAAATATACTAAGCGTTTTGTTGATGCTGGTTTTCGTTATGCTTCTGTATTGAATACAGTACCAATTGCAGATAATTTTTTCCATTCTAATTTTACAATTCATTATCCACATGTACTTTTAGATAATCATGTTCCGTTTATAAAAATAAAAACTTTTGATTTGATACAACATTTAGCGCCTTATTTGTTGAAAGAAATTGAAAAAGTCTCTAATTATCCAACGAAATTAATTTTAGATCATATGTCGGATATAAGTCTTCCTACCCCACCTTATTTGTTAGATCGTAAAGTACTTAAGGTAGTTGAAAAAGAATATTCAAATACTAAAAAAGTAGCAGTTCATCTTCATACTTTTTACGTTGATTTGTTAGAGGAATTTTTAAATCAATTTGAGAATTTCCATTTTGACTATGACTTGTTTTTGACAACTGATACAGAAGCTAAAAAAGCAGAGATTGAGTCTATCCTTGAGAAAAATGGTAAAACAGCTCAAGTCTTTCTAACAGGAAATCGGGGTCGTGATATTATTCCAATGTTAAAATTGAAAGAAGAATTATCTTCATATGATTATATTGGGCATTTTCATACTAAAAAATCTCCAGAATATCCTTATTGGGTAGGGGATTCATGGAGAAATGAACTTTATCAGATGTTAATTCAATCTGCTGATAATGTCTTAGCTAATCTAGAAAATAACGATAATCTTGGACTTGTTATTGCTGATATCCCATCCTTCTTTAGATATACTAAAATAGTTGATCCTTGGAACGAAAATCGATTTGCTGATGGCATGAATGAACTTTGGGAACGTATGAATCTCGGGCGACAAATTGATTTTAATAACTTGAGTACGTTTATCATGAGCTATGGAACTTTTATTTGGTTCAAACATGATACACTTAAACCACTATTTGATTTAGAGTTGACGGACGATGAAATACCATCAGAACCAATTCCACAACATACAATTTTGCATTCAATTGAACGTATCCTAGTTTATCTTGCATGGGCAAATAATTATGATTATGCCATTGCTAAAAACGATATCTATATAACACCATTTGTGGATAATGTGGTGTTTAATATTCGTCCGAATACAATGCCTAACACCTACGTGAACTTTGACAACATTGGTGGTATTAAAGGAGCGCTTAAGTATATTTACCGTGGTCCAGGTAGTGCTATTAAATATATTGTCAAGAGGATGGTACTGAAATTTAAATCATGATGAAAAAGTTTTTGAAAAGTTTTGATTGGGTTAATCTTCTAAGGATAGTTTTATTAATTATTTTTCTATTTTACATCAATTTTTATTTAGTAAATTCTTATGTACTTAAAGGGGCAATAAGTGATTTGTCTTTAGGGTTTCAATCCAGCTTACATTTTAGCCTGATTGCCTATATTTTATCTATTGTGGGGATAAGTTTTTACCTTGTTAAGGATCTGAGTAAAACATTCTTTATAAAGTTAGTTTCTGGATATTTTATTTATCAGATTGTTTCCTATTTTATTTTAGTAACAAGAAATTTAAATAATGAAAAGTTTAAAGTATGGGATTTGATTAAAAATCATTTTTTCCAACCGAATTTTCTTGTTACACTTTTGATTATTATAGGTATTTCAGGAGTACTATATTTTTTAATTCAAAAAAATAGGTATCTTGCATTTATTGAAGATTATCTTCAGGATTATGATTCTAAAAACACAATTCTTTTTGGATTTTTAGCATCTTTTGTCGTTAATGATAGACAGATGCTAAAGATTTTCAAAGAATTAGTATACTCTTATCTTTCTGATAATGATTATGTTCACTTTATAATTCACTTGTCTAGCAATCTTGCTTTAACTTTAATGGTTATGGGAGTAGTGTCTTATTTTGTGATTAATGCTTATCAAGCAATTGTTACAAATTCTCCTACTCCATCATTGATGATAACTGTAAGCTTTGCATTAGCAACTATTTTTAATTATACGTTACAGCTAGGAGTTAGAAGTGATGAAACATTACTAGATAAATTTATTTTTCCAGGAGCAACAGCTTATCAAATTATTGCTTTAACATATCTCTTTTTAATTATCTATCTTGTATTTAATCGCTTTTTATCTGCAACTTTCCTTATTATTGTAACTGGAGTGATTATATCTGTTGTTAATAATATTAAGGAAGGTCTGCGAAGTGAGCCTCTTCTTATTACAGACTTTGTTTGGTTAAAAGAGATTTCGTTGTTAACTAGTTTTGTCGATAAAAGTGTTATTATTTATATTGTGCTTGGTGTCATTGCAACACTTGGTGTCTATATTCTGTTAAGGAAACGTATTTTACCTGGAAAAATTTTTAACATTAAAAGATTACGATTCTCCTTCTTAGGAGTGTTAATTGGTCTTGGAGTTTTCAATTTTATTGTCTTTAGAAATGAAACAGATTCTAAAATTATTGATAATATCCCCGTTGTTTCCAAGGTTAATAATTGGGTTGATATTAATTGGATGGGATTTTCGACTAATGCTAGCTATAAATCGTTGACATATGTTTGGACAAAGCAATTAACCAAATCGGTAATGGAAACTCCTGATGGGTATAGCGAAGAGAAAATTAAAGAGCTTGCGGAAAAGTATCGCAATGAAGCTTTAATAATTAATGCTTCTAGAGCTAATAAAATTGAAGACCAAACAGTCATCTTTATTTTAAGTGAAAGTTTTTCAGACCCGAGTCGTGTTCCAGGTGTTACTTTATCTGAAAATGTTATTCCAAATATTACCCAAATAAAAGATGAATATACAAGTGGTTTGATGATATCAGATTTTTATGGTGGTGGTACAGCTAACATGGAAATTCAGGCTTTGACAGGTTTATCCTATTCTAATTTATCGCCTAGCGTTTCTGTTATGAATACTGAGGTGCTTCCTAAAATGTCGTATATTCCTTCTATAAGTGATAGTTATACTGATGACGAAAAAATTGCAGTACATCTTCATAATGGCGCAAATTATTCTCGAAATATTGTTTATAAAGATTTAGGATTTGACACTTTTATAGCTTTGGATGGTACTGACGATAAGCCGACACAATTAGAGTATCTCAGTTCAGGGGCTAGAGATAGCTCAACTTACTATGCTGTCACAAGTAACTTATCATCAGATACAAGCCAATTTTTCTCAGTTATCACCATGCAAAACCATATTCCTTGGGAAGCAGAGGAGCCAGCAGAGATTACTGCTTATGGAGAAGGATTATCAGATGAGGAGAATGAAAGTTTAACTAGCTATGCTAGACTTTTAAACATTACTGATTCAGCAACTGCCGACTTTCTTAACGAGTTATCTGGTTATGACAAAAAAATAACGGTTGTTTTTTATGGTGATCATTTGCCAGGATTGTATCCTGCAAGCATATTCTCAAGTAATCCTTTAAATCAATATGAAACTGATTATTTTATTTGGAGTAACTATGAAACAGAAAAACTATCTTATCCATCTGTTAATTCAAGTGATTTCCCAGCACTTGTACTAAAACAAACAGATTCAAAAGTTTCTCCTTACTATGCTTTATTAACTGATATTCTAGAAGCTGAAAATCAATCTTCTGACGATTTAGAAGCTTTATCAATTGATTTACAGATGTTGCAGTATGACCTTACATTAGGAAATAGTTATATAACAAAAGTGGATGAGAAATTTTTTGAGACTGAATAATTAAACTACTGGAGTTTTTATGAAAAATAAAGTTAATGATTTTGTTAATTTGAATAAGCAAAAAATATTTATAATTTTTGTATTGTATTGCGTTTCTGCTTGTTCAATAGGTGTAGTTAATTATCCTTATATAGATGATATTGCTCGACGTATTGAAGGAGTTGGAAACTTTGCAGCTCATTACTCACGCTATTTAAGTGAATTTGCTTCGTATATCGTTCAAGGAAGTCATCATTTAACAGATACAGGTTTGACCACTTTTGTGGTAAGTGCAATTATTTTAACACTTACAAGCGTAGTCGTTTTATATGTTATGTTTGATGGCGAGCAAATTTCGTGGGTTTCAGCAATGGGTTCAGTTTTTATAGGTATAAATCCATGGTTTTTGGAACCAATTAGTTTTAGATTTGACGCACCTTATATTTGTCTTTCTGTATTGGTATCAGTTATTCCATTTCTTTTCTTTTATTCAAAAAAAAGAAACTATTTTCTTTTATCAATTATTGGAATTTTTTTGATGTGTAATTCTTATCAAGGCTCTTCAGGAATTTATATTATAATGTTATTAACATTACTTTATCGTGATTTTTTGAAGGGCGTTGAGATATCCGAACTCTTAAAAAAACTTTTAATAAGTGCTTTAGCCTATGTGATTTCAATGGGAGTATACCTCTTAGAAACGAAATTGAACCCCGAATTAGCATTACGTGGTGATACAACTAGTATAGCACCTTTGAAGGCTATGCCAGCTGCAGTTTTTAATAATCTTAGAGTGTATTTTATAACTTTAAAAAGCCAAAGTACCAATGCTTGGTTATATCTTGCTATTGTATTATTTATAATGTTTTTTGTTTATATGACGTATAGTAGCAAGATTAATAAATTAATATCAAGTATTTTTGGAATTATATATCTTGCTCTTGGTTCTATTTTGAGTTTTGGAGTTTATATGTTCTTTTCAACTCCACTTGCAGACGATCGCCCCAGATATGAATATGGTTTTGCATATTTTATTGCTATTATCATGATTCTGTTAGGAAGTTATTCTAGCAATAAGGTGATTGATTATGTTAAAGGTTTAGTAGTAGTTTTATTAGTGTATTACTCTGTATCGTTTGCATTTATATATGCCAGTGCCTTAGATAATCAGAAAGAAGCATTTGAAGATAGTGCAGTTATGTTAGCCGAAGATTTAAATGATTATGTTACAGCTGATAATCAAACAGTATATATTAGTTCAATGTTTAAGGATTCTCCAGCTTATCTTAATACTCTAAAAACATATCCTATACTGGATGATTTAATTCCAAGTAATGCTAGTCTTTATTGGCCAAATCTACTATGGTTTAATACTTTGACAAATTTAAATGTCAATCTAGTTGGTTTTGATTTTAATACAATTGATATGAACACTTTGGAGTTGCTCGAGTCAAATAAATTATGGGATATTTACCAATTGAACGGGGAAATTTATGTCTATACTAAATAATATTGAAAATAGTTAGCTACTTGTTATAGTGTAATTTTATTTACCGTTGGACTATTGCTATATATTCTGTTGTAAGTTATTCATAAATTCACAGTTTGCATATCTTAGAGAGGTTATTATGAAAAAACTATCTATCGTTGTTCCTTGTTACAATGAGCAAGAAACAATTTACCCATTTTTGGAAGAAACTCAAAAAGTCGAGCAAAAGTTAAAAAATCATTTGGTATTTGATTATATTTTTGTTAATGACGGTTCAAAAGATGAGACATTGAACGTATTGCGTGATGTTGCAAGTCGTTTTCCTAACGTTCATTATCTATCTTTCTCACGTAACTTTGGGAAAGAAGCAGGGCTTTTAGCAGGGCTTGAGGCAGCTGATGGTGATTTAATTACTGTTATGGATGCGGACTTACAAGATCCACCTGAGCTTTTGATTAATATGTATCAGAAGATTTTAGAAGGCTATGATGTTGTTGGAACACGTCGCGCCGACCGTAAAGGTGAACCAGTCATTCGTTCTTTCTTTTCTAAGATGTTTTATAAAATAATAAATGCTGTTTCAGATACTGAGATGGTAGACGGTGCGCGTGATTTCCGTCTGATGACTAGACAAGTTGTTGATAGCATTTTAGAACTTGGTGAAGTCAATCGTTTTTCAAAGGGAATTTTCTCATGGGTTGGTTACAATGTGACTTACATTGCTTATGAAAATCGTGAGCGTGTCGCTGGTGAAACGTCATGGAACTTTTGGAGTTTATTAAAATACTCAATGGAAGGGTTCATCAACTTTTCTGAAGCGCCATTGAATCTTTCTTTGTGGGCTGGTGCAGTATCATTTTTAGCATCAATTTTAGGAATTTTATTTATTATTGTTCGAAAATTGACTATCGGTGGTAGCGTCACTGGTTGGGCTAGTCTAGTTTGTATCATCTTGTTCATTGGTGGTATTCAACTGCTTGCTCTCGGAATCATTGGAAAATACATTTCCAAAATTTTCCTTGAAACCAAAAAACGCCCAGCTTACATTGTAAAAGAAAAAGGGTAAACTATCTTGACTATTTTAAGAGATAGCAATTATTTATAAAGGGGTTTTAGGAAATTTATGTTAAAGAAATGCCATGATGTAATCATCAATTTACTTCATGCTTGGTCACTGCTTTTATTTACGATGATTACTTTAATTAGTTTATTTTATCGAACTTTTATCCCAAGATATTCAGAATTGGCTGAAATAAAGCAAAATCGTTTGTTTCTTCTAATTCTTTTTCTTGCTCTTGGGATATTTTATTTTGTAATAGCCAATCTAAGAAAGAGTAGTGCAAAAAGGATCTTTTTTCTAGGAGTACTTGCATACACTATTTTTGCTATTTATTTATTTCTTTCGGTATCGGGAATTTTAAGAAATGACGCTGTAGCGGTATATGATGCTGCTCGTGGTTTAAATAATGGTGATTTTAGTTATTTGGAAATAAATTCTTATTTGTATCGATTCCCCCATCAATTAGGTTTAGTGACCTATGAAAGAATTATTTTATTACTTACAGGTGCAAAAAATGCTAAGATTTTCTTTCTTTTGAATTATATTATGATTATTGCTATTAACTATTTAAACTGGAGAGTAACGAAAAAACTCTTTGATAATGAAGAAATTTCAAAAATATCAATTGTGATATCATTTATATTTTTACCACAGTTTTTTTCAATACTTTTTGTGTATGGATTAGTACCTGGGCTATTTTTTTCCATGATAGCAATATATTGTTTAATCGCTTATTTTGAGAAAAGACAATTAAGATTCTTGGTTAGCTTAATCATCGCACTCACTTGCGCAACGGTTATTAGAAATAATTATATTATTTTGGTTGTTACGATAAGCATTATTTTAATTCTGGATGCAATTAATCATAAAGCTTTCCCCTCTTTTTTAGGAATAATCGTTTTATTTACAATGCTTTCTGCAGCTAATACCAGTATCGATAGTCACTATAAAAATTTATCAAACGGAAGTGATATTTCTGGCACACCACATATCGCTTGGATTGCAATGGGATTAGATGATAATCCAAAATCTCCTCGCTTACCAGGCTGGTACGATGAATCAATAGATAATGTGTATGTAGAAAACAAAGGAGACTTTGAAAAAATTAAAATTTTAAGTCAATATAAGGTTAAAGAACGCTTGGCTTATTTAACTGGTCACCCTAAGTATGCATGGGATTTCTTTGCAACAAAAGTTCTTTCAACTTGGACAGAAGGTTTATTTCAAAGTATCTGGTCAGGTCCAGCTCCAGCTCTTAACCAAGGAGTGAGGACTTTTCTTTGGAAAAGTGTATATAATGGAAAGTTTTTCTATAAATTCTTTTCACTTTTTAGTACTGCAATACTGTTTTTGATTTATTTTGGAAGTTTAGTATTTCTATTTTATTTAGTTGGTTCACAAAAAGTGGTAAATTCCCTCATTTTTTATCCGTATATTTATTTTTCAGGAGGCTTTCTTTTTCATATCGTTTGGGAAACTAAAAGTCAATACGCTTACCCTTATATTGTATTACTATTTCCCGTCGCTGCATTTGGTCTATTTAAATTTCCACAACTGAAGAAAACAGTTCTTTGGAAGAGAATAGTTCAAAAACTAAGATTAGTTTTATTTTCTTTAAGTGATACTATTGAGAATGCGAAATTAAATAAATAATTCTATATTTTTCACCGATTTTATAGCTGTTTTTCCGAATTATATAGTGTAAACACATTATACAAAGAAGGAGAACAGCTTTTTGAGTAAACTTAAAACAGCTTTATTGTCAACAGTTGTACTAGGTGCGACTTGTCTTTCACATCCCGTTTTTGCTGATCAGCAAGGGAATGCCATTGTTTCTAAAACTAATTTTGATTCTGCAAGTAAAACATTTGAAGTTACAGCGCAGCAGTCAGATAACGGAAAAGCAATCAAAGGGATTAGTGTTGCTATTTGGTCTGAAGAAAATGGTCAAGATGATTTGAAGTGGTACACAAATTCAAATGTATCAGGGGGGAAAGTCAAAGTTCAATTTAATTTAGCAAATCATGGTAATCGTGCAGGAAATTACATCACGCATATTTATACAAATTACACGGACGGTAGTTGTTCAGGAGTTGCTTTGGAGAATACTAAGATTAACCCGAAAGCACCGCAAATTTCCGTAAAAAATGGTGCTATCCAAATGACAACAGATATTTATGCACCATCAAATGGTCAGATTAAATATGCAGTTTGGTCTGAGGAGAATGATCAAGATGATTTAAGATGGTATGAAGATAGTGGTAAAGGAATTACGCAAGCAGATTTGAAAAATCATAGCGGATATGGAAGATATTTTGTTCATACTTATTTATCTCAAGGTGGGAAAATGATTGGAATTAATGGTCAAGACATTGTCATTAATAAACAAGAAGTTTCGTATCAGATTAACAAAGTTAACGATACAACTTACGATGTATTAGTAACTAATGTGCCAGAATACATTACTTCTATCGCTGTACCTGCTTGGTCTAACGCAAATGGTCAAGATGATATAAAATGGTACACTACTACTAAAGTAGATAATGGGACATATAAGGCGCAAATCAATTTAGCAAATCATGGTTATGCATCAGGAGACTATAGTGTCCATATCTATGGTCAAAATGCGATTACTAATAACTTTGAAGGATTGAAAGGAACTTCAGGTTTTAGAGCAGACAATGTTCCAAATCAGAATGCTACCCCAACCCCTCGTATCACGACTTACATCAATGAAACGAATACTTACCCTGTTGGTCAGTGTACTTGGGCGGTGAAATCATTAGCACCATGGATTCCGAATTGGCTTGGAAATGCTGGTGGCTGGGCTACAAATGCCAGAGCTAAGGGATTTAGGACTGGTTCAACGCCACGTGTGGGGGCGATTGCAGTTTGGCCCAATGATGGAGACGGTTACGGTCACGTAGCTTATGTGACAGATGTAGCTAGTAATACACGTATTCAAGTTAAAGAATCTAATTACGCTGGAAATCAATACATAGCGAATTTCCGTGGTTGGTTTAATCCACTTGATTCATTTTGGGGTGGAAGTGTAACCTACATTTATCCAGATTAATCATAAGGCGGCGATTTTGAAGTCGCTATTTGTTATATTGCATTTATATGCGCTTGAATGCCATAAAGATTCATGTTACAATGGTGAAAAGGAAGTAAGAAAGAGGAGGAAGCATTTGAAAAAGAATGTCCTGCGAAGTTGTCTTTTATCGCCAGTGATTATCGGAGCTTTTCTAAGCTCAGGTTTAGTTTTGGCAGATGAAAATACAACGATTTCTACAACAGCTGAGAATATTCAAGCGGAGCAAGTTTCATCAACGACAGAAAACAATTTTGCAGATACATCTGTATCCGAAGTAGAACAAGCAACGGAATCGTTATTTGAACAGTCGCTTGTAGAAGATAGCGGTAACGAAACAACGGTTTCTGAAAATAATTCTTCAATAGATTCAGCAACTACAGACACAACAGATGCGACAGTAGTAGCTAATGAGTCAGGGTTGTCTGATATGTCAGATAACCCTAGTGCTAATAAAAAAGCAGAAGAAGTCAGTGAGGATTCTCAAACAGCAGAAGTGGTAGAAACAAGCACTACAATCACTAGTGCTGTGGATGAAGAAGCTACGGAAGATGACAATGAGACTGAAACTTTGACTGTGAATACTGATACTGTTTCTGAAGTCAATACAGCAAGTCTTGCGACGTCATTGGTGCAATCAACAGCAAAGAAAGTGACTTCAACCCAGACTCAAAAATCATTAGTAGAGGCTTCTGTTTCTGGAAATACGCTTTCCATTCAATATAATGGAATTATCACAGCAGGAGAATCTCTAAAATTTGCGGTTTGGTCTGACAATAATGACCAAGATGATTTGGTTTGGTATGATGCAGATGCTTCTGGTGCGGCTTATATCGATTTATCAAATCATAAAGATTACGGTATTTACAATATTCACACCTATTCTTTCAAAAATGGTCAAACTACTGGTTTGAATGCTATGACTGTAACGGTGGCACGGCCAGAAGTCACAACAAATATTACACAAACGAGCAATGGCAATTTCACCATTACAATTAACAATGTGCCTGATAGCATCACTAGTATTTTAGTGCCTGTTTGGTCTGATAACAATGGTCAAGATGACATCAAATGGTATTCTGCTACACAAACTGGGACAGGAACTTATCAAGCTACGGTTTCAGTTGCCAATCATAATAGTAACAATGGTCATTATAGCGCCCATATTTATGGACAAAGCAGTATCACAGGTGGCTTAATTGGTTTGGCAGTAACGTCTGGTTTTGATAATGTAGATACTCGTCCTAATGCCACAGTTTCAGTTGTTAATTATTCTGAGAATAAAACAACATTTGATGTCGTTGTCACTGGTAGCTCTGCAACAAAAACAATCAAATCAGTTGCTATCGCTGTCTGGTCAGAGGATAAAGGGCAGGACGACCTTATCTGGTACACACCAACGATTACCAATAATTCTGCGCGTGTAACGATTGATATTGCTAATCATTCTAACACATCAGATATTTACAATGTTCACGTTTATACTGACTACGCTGACGGTACACGTGTGGGGCAAGTTTTGGGAGCTTATCAAATTACAAAACCAACGCCTAAAAACGATGTGACAGCAACCTTGACAAGTGATGGTATTGCTTTAACATTGGATTCTAATACTGTAACGGATTATAGCAAGGTTAAATTTGCGGTTTGGTCAGATGACAAAGGTCAAGATGATTTGGTTTGGTACGATGCAAGTTCTTCTGGAACAGCTTTAGCATCATATGAAAATCATTCAGGATATGGAACTTACCATATTCACACGTATTCATTTGAAACAGGTAAAGCTGTTGCTTTGGATGCGACAGATATTGTTATTGAAAAGCCAAATGTTCAAACAACTATTACTAAAGTTGATGACAATACCTACAAAGTCACGATGACAAATGTACCAATTTATATCAAATCAGTATCTTTACCAGTTTGGAGTACGGTAAACGGACAAGATGATATTGATTGGTTAATTGCGACTAAAGAAGATTCATCAACTTATACTGGTACCATTTCATTGAAAGATCATCATTATGATTCAGGTGACTACAATGTTCACGTTTATGGGCAAAGCAAACTCGGTAATCAGTTTATCGGCTTAGCTGTAACCAAAGGTTTTACAGTCACAGAAACAAGTGCAACAGCACCAACAATAACTGTTTCAAATTATGATAAAGATAGTGGAGTATTGACTGTTACAGTCTCTGAGACAAGCACAAGTAAGCAATTGAAATTCATTCGTGTAGCGGCTTGGTCAGAAAGTGATCAATCTAACCTTTACTGGTATACAACAGCAGATATTACTAATGGCACAGCAAGCTTAACAGTAGATGAAAAGTATCATGATTACATCAAAGGTGATTATACGGTGCATGTCTATGTTGATTTTAGTGATGGGACAACATCAGGTTATAATCTAGGTAGCTATACTTTTAATGCAGACCAACCTATTCAGCAAGAGTCGTCCTATTTCATTGACATCAGTAGTCATAATGGCGTTATTTCAGTTAGTGAATTCCTATCATTGAAGAGTCAAGGAATTACAGGTGTGGTTGTTAAATTGACAGAAGGAACAAGTTATACCAATCCATATGCAAGTTCTCAAATTAGCAACGCACAAGCAGCTGGTTTGAAAGTTTCAGCTTATCATTATTCACATTATGAAACGGCTGCGGAAGCTAAAGCCGAAGCGCAATACTTTGTTTCGGTTGCAAAATCATTAGGGCTTTCAAGTTCAACAGTTATGGTTAATGATATGGAAGCTTCAGAAATGCTAAATGGAGATATTAATGCTAACACGCAAGCTTGGAAAGAAGAAATGACTCGCCTTGGTTATGGTGACTTGGTTTACTATACAATGGCAAGTTGGTTGGATATCAAGGGCGGAAAAGTTAGCACATCAACATTTGGCATGTCTAATTTCTGGGTAGCTCACTATGTTTATGGATACACCTATTTAGATCAAGAAACGGCTAAATCCCTTGCTTATTATTCATCAGCAGCGGCATGGCAATATACAAGTGTATCACCTAAATTATCACATGCTTTAGATGAAAACATTGATTATACTGGTCGCTTCACATGGTAAAGGAGGTTACCAATGAAAAAGAAATTGAGATGTTACCTAACCTTACTTTTGTCTTTAGGATTGCTAGCGGCGTGTTCTACGCATTCGCAAAATAGTACCAATCAGAGTTCTTCGTCAACTACCGTAAGTAGTAGTGTTAAGAAATCGACAAGTTCAAGTGAGACAAGTACATCATCAACTGTTTCATCTGAATCAGAAGAAGCATCATCAACGGAAAGTTCATCATCAACAGAAGTTACGTTAGCTCCAATTAATACAGGTGCTATTTTGAAAGCAGACTATTCAACAATGGCTGGAACGTGGCAGAATGCTTCTGGGGAAACTTTGACGTTTAATGATGCAGGATTGGCAACAGAAGGGTTAACGGCTGATTTTCTGGATATTGATCAAAATGGAATCTTACTCTTAGATGTTCAAACAGGGTCAAAAACAAATGTGACACTTTACATTGTACCTGCTAATACTAGCTTTTCTAGTGATTATTTGAACGGACAAAGTGATAATTCTGAGGTATCAAAAGACCGTATAATTTCTTCTGCCGATATTAGTTCTGGAGATATCGCTAACAAAGCTTATTATCATGTATCAGAATAAAAGTCTAAAATTTTAAAACGAACTCGTTTATTAATTTTATGACTCGTTAAAAAACAGTCCACTGGACTGAACTCGTTCATTAATTTCAAGACTCATGAAAAAACAGTCCACTGGACTGTTTTTTTATGCTATAATGGTAATGAAAAAAATAGAGGTGAATAATGTCTTACGAAAATTTATTAAATCGTTTTTTAAGCTACGTGAAAGTGAATACGCGTAGTAATCCTGATAGTACTACAACACCTTCAACTCAGACTCAAGTTGACTTTGCATTAAACGTTTTGAAGCCTGAGATGGAGGCAGTTGGTTTGCAAGATGTGCACTATTTGACAAATGGCTATCTTGTTGGTACTCTACCAGCTAACGATGCAACAAAAACACGTAAAATTGGTTTTATCGCACACATGGATACAGCTGATTTCAACGCTGAAGGTATCAAACCACAAGTTATTGAAAATTATGCAGGTGGCGCTATTGAACTTGGTCAATCTGGTTATGCCCTCAATCCAGAAGAATTTCCTAATTTAAATAACTACCTTGGTCAAACCTTGGTAACAACTGACGGAACAACCCTTCTTGGTTCTGATGATAAATCAGGTATTGCTGAAATCATGACAGCCGTTGAATACTTGGTAGCTCATCCTGAAATCAAACATGGTGAGATTCGTGTTGGTTTTGGTCCTGACGAAGAAATCGGTGTCGGTGCTGATAAATTCGATGTTGATGATTTCAACGTTGACTTTGCTTACACGGTCGATGGTGGACCACTTGGCGAAATTCAATACGAAACATTTAGTGCAGCTGCTTTGGAAGTTGATTTCATGGGACGTAACGTTCACCCAGGAACAGCTAAAAATCAAATGATTAACGCTTTGCAACTAGCGATTGATTTCCATAATCAACTACCAGAAAATGAACGTCCTGAAAATACAGAAGGCTATGAAGGATTCTTCCATTTACATGGTACGGAAGGTACTGTGGAAAAAGCGCACAGCTCATATATTATCCGTGATTTTGAAGACGACTCATTTGAAAATCGTAAAAAATTGGTTCAAGAAATTGCTGATAAGATGAATGCTGAATTAGGTAAAGAAAGTGTCATTGTCAATCTTCATGACCAATACTACAATATGAAGAAAATCATTGAAAAAGACATGACACCAGTTGAACTTGCTAAGGAAGTCATGGAAGATTTGGAAATCAAGCCAGTTATCGAGCCAATTCGTGGCGGAACAGATGGTTCAAAAATCTCATTTATGGGAATTCCTACACCAAATCTATTTGCAGGTGGTGAAAATATGCATGGCCGCTTTGAATTTGTCAGTCTTCAAACAATGGAAAAAGCTGTGGATGTTATTGTCGGCATTGTCCAAAAATAACCTTAAGCTTTACATAAGTATTGTTTGTTAGAATAGACTAATGGAGGACTGTTATGATTAAAATCTTTGGAAAGATGCGATACCATTGGCAACCTGAGTTATCTTGGTCAATTATCTATTGGTCAATTGCCGTAGCGCCAATGTTTATCGGCTTATCATTACTGTTTGAGCGGACAAAAATACCAAGTCAATTTTTTATCTTATTTGCTATCTTTATTGTGCTGCTTGGTCTTGGTTTTCATCGGTATTTCGTTATCGAAGACAATGGAAGATTACGGATTGTTTCTTTGAATCCTTTTAGAAAATCAAGCGTAGCGATTGCGCAGATTAAAAAGATTGAAGTCAACAAATCTGGGATTATCATAAAAATCAAAAATCAGCCAGATCGTATTTTTTATATGAGAAAATGGCCTAAGAAATATTTTTTAGATGCTTTGGCAGTTCATCCTGACTTTTTTGGCGAAGTAGAATTGATAGACAATTTTATCAAGCTAGATTACTTCGAAGTTTACAAGGCTAACGAAAAAGCTCCTACAAAATCGTAAGAGCCTTTGTTGGGCAGGACCTGATAGCAGTGAGGGTGTCTTGATCTGAGTTAGGAACAACTTTTTCTAAGTCCTCAGAATCAGCGAATTTTACGATACCGTCATCATGGTAATCAAAAAGTTTAGAGTATGTCTGGCATAGGCCACAAGCAATACATTTTTGGGGAATTATTGATACTTTCATAGTATTATTGTAATATGAATTGATTTATTTAACAAGGGGACATTATGGCAAAACAACCGTGGGAAGAAAAAGTAGTTGATGACAACGAAATTAAAATTAGCCGTAAAACAAAAGGCTCTGCTATTAGTACGCCTTTGTTGACAGCGTTGCTTAGTATTTTCTTTGTCATTGTCGTTGCGATTTTGTTTGTTGTTTTTTACACTTCAAATCGTGGTAGTGATAAAGCATCAGAGACGTCGAATTTTTATGGTGCATCATCATCTAGTGTTGTTTCTTCATCGTCAGAGGCGTCATCATCAGAGACAACGACTGATGCGTCATCAACAGAAGCAAGTTCAGAGGATACAACCGACTCTTCAAGCTCTACTGGTAGTGGAGATACTATTACTGTTCTATCAGGAGAAGGTGCAGCTTCTATTGCAGCACGTGCAGGCATTTCAGTTGAAACACTCTATGAGCTTAACCCTGACCACATGACATCGGGTTATTGGTATGCTAACCCAGGAGATGAAGTTTACATTAATTAGGAAGAAAAGAAAATCATGAAATCAATTAGAATTGCGATTGATGGTCCTGCTTCAAGTGGAAAGAGTACTGTAGCCAAGATTATTGCTAAAAATCTTGGCTATACTTATCTTGATACTGGAGCAATGTATCGTTCAGCAACTTATCTAGCTTTGCAAAATGGATTAACAGAAAACAACGTCCAAGAAATTTTAGAAGCTTTGTCTAAGCACCCTATTTCTTTTGGACGTGCCGAAGATGGTAGTCAAACTGTTTTTGTTGGTGACAAAGATGTGACACTTGCTATTCGCCAAAATGATGTGACAAACAACGTTTCTTGGGTGGCAGCTATACCAGAAGTTCGCGAAGAACTGGTTGAGCAACAACGTCGCATTGCTAAAAATGGCGCTATCATCATGGATGGTCGTGATATTGGAACGGTTGTTTTACCAGATGCAGAATTGAAAATTTTCTTGATTGCGTCGGTAGAAGAACGAGCAGAACGTCGTTTTAAAGAAAACCAAGAAAAAGGTATTGAAACGGATTTTGAAACATTGAAGCGTGAAATTGCAGAACGTGATTACAAAGATAGTCATCGTAAAGTTTCACCGTTGAAAGCTGCTGATGATGCCATTACTTTTGATACAACTGGTGTTGATATCGACGGTGTTGTCAAATTTATTCAAGAAAAAGCAGAAAAAATCATTGACATGAATTAGTCTCTGTGATAGAATAGAGGCAATGAGAAAAGCAGAAGTGAGAACTTCTCGCCTTGCGACTAAGGTTGTCTGGCCCAACATGTCAAAGATTCTTTCGGGAATACTATGTATGTACGGGCTTGATTTGTCAAGTCCGTTTTTGTTTTTCTCTAAAAAAATAAAGAGGTGAAAATCATAGCTAAGAAAGATCTATTCATTAACGATGAAATCCGCGTTCGCGAAGTTCGTCTCGTTGGTCTTGATGGTGAACAACTAGGAATTAAACCATTATCAGAAGCACAAGCTATTGCTGATGATGCTAATGTTGACTTGGTTTTAATTCAGCCACAAGCTACGCCACCTGTTGCAAAAATTATGGACTATGGAAAGTTCAAATTTGAGTATCAAAAGAAACGTAAGGAACAACGTAAAAAACAAAGCGTTGTGACTGTTAAAGAAGTTCGTCTTAGCCCAGTTATCGATAAAGGTGACTTTGAGACTAAACTTCGTAACGGCCGTAAATTCCTTGAAAAAGGAAACAAAGTGAAAGTCTCAATTCGCTTTAGAGGTCGTATGATTACTCACAAGGAAATTGGAGCAAAGGTATTGGCGGAATTTGCAGAAAGAACGCAAGATATTGCTATTATTGAGCAACGAGCTAAGATGGATGGACGTCAAATGTTCATGCAACTTGCTCCAATTCCTGACAAAAAATAATTGTCAATTTTAAATATTTTAAGAGGAGAATTCTAAAATGCCAAAACAAAAAACTCACCGCGCATCAGCTAAACGTTTCAAACGTACAGGTTCTGGTGGATTAAAACGCTTCCGTGCGTTTACTTCACACCGTTTCCACGGTAAAACTAAAAAACAACGTCGTCATCTTCGCAAAGCCGCTATGGTGCACTCAGGAGATTTCAAACGTATTAAAGCAATGCTTTCAGGTCTTAAATAAGAATAAAGCATTTACTCAATATTATTAAGAATTATTTGGAGGAGAATATAAATGGCTCGTGTTAAAGGTGGCGTTGTATCACGCAAACGTCGTAAACGTGTATTGAAACTTGCTAAAGGTTACTATGGTGCAAAACATATCTTGTTCCGTACTGCAAAAGAACAAGTAATGAACTCTTACTACTATGCATACCGTGACCGTCGTCAGAAAAAACGTGATTTCCGTAAACTTTGGATCACACGTATCAATGCGGCAGCTCGTATGAATGGTTTGTCATATTCACAATTGATGCACGGTTTGAAATTAGCTGAAATCGAAGTTAACCGTAAAATGCTTGCTGATTTAGCAGTTAACGATGCAGCAGCTTTCACAGCTCTTGCAGATGCAGCTAAAGCTAAACTTGGTAAATAAGAATTAAAACAAACGTAAGTTCTACTTACAATCAATTAAGAGTGCTAAGCTTACAGCTTAGTGCTTTTTTTATTCAATAGAATAAAACATGTGAACTATTTATATCGTTACCTAGTGCGCTATGATTTAGACGTTAAGAATTTTGAAATAGCGTGTTCGGGATTACCGTCGAAAAACGGTGATAAGATATTGTTTGCAAGACAGAATTTATTATTTACTTGTGAGTTCGATTTTGGGTCTGCTAGAGGAGAGTTAGGAGAAGTTAGAAGGTAACTTCGACTTTGGAGATAATGATAATATAGGAGTACAAGAAAAATCCCAATCACTAAATGTAATAGTGATTGGGATTTTTCTTGTACTAATTACGGTTAAGAGTCGTCATCACTTGAGCTTGATGAGCTACTGTGCAGTTGCATATAGCTTGGAGCTTTAAAGAGGTCAACGGTAGATTGGTTACCATTTTCGCTATATAAGCTTGTCGATTCATCACCTAGTTTTTTCTCTATCGATTTCAGGCTCTTCAAGGAGTTGGAGTAGGAAAGCGACGAACTATCAACGGTTTCTAAACCAGTATCTGTGTCAAAGCGGAGTAAATCTCCCGTTTGGACTTCGTCACTAACGGAAAGCTGTTTAGCAACGGCATTGCGGATTTCTTTTGTTGCCGCAGTAGTGCTTTCATCTGGATTGGTGATTTCTTCACCAGTCGCTGTGTAGTAGAGATGTCCACTATAGCTTGTGTATGTAGGTGTGATATAATATCCAGCTGTTCTGAGAGCAACAGTTTGATCGTTATCCTCAGAAAGCAAATCTTGTCCAAGTTGAACATAGTTGCTAGTATCGACACCAAGCAAGTGAAGAAGTGTAGGTAAGGCATCAACCTCACCACCATAGGTATCACTAATAAAGCCGTCTGTGTACCCTGGAATGTGAATCATAAATGGAACACGTTGGAGCATAGCATTATCGTACTCTGTCCAAGTTTCTGAATCTTTACCAAGTAGAGGAGCTAGGCTAGTATTTCTTGAATTTGAAATACCGTAGTGATCCCCATAAAGCACGATAATAGAATTGTCATATAAACCAGATTCTTTTAAGTAATTGAAGAAAGCCTCAATGGCAGAATCAAGGTAATTAGCTGTAGCGAAGTAACCATTAATGGTCTCATCATCAGTTTGAGCTAGTGGGAAACCTTCTTCATCAGATTCTCCGGCTAAGCTAGTGTAAGGATAGTGGTTACTTACTGTGATAAATTTCGTATAGAATGGTTGTTGAAGGTGTTCTAAATACTTAATAGAATCAGCAAACATGTATTTATCATTCAAACCATATTGGAATGAATTTTCATCAGTTTGCTCTTGGAAATATGATGAATCAAAGAAGTAGTCATATCCCCACTGTTTATAAGTATTGTTACGATTCCAGAACGAACCGACATTACCATGGAATACAGCGCTAGTATATCCGCCTGTTTGAGCAAGAATAGAAGGAGCAGCAAACGCTGTATTATCTCCACCATAGTTAACCATATATGATCCACTGCTAAGTCCGAAAAGCGATGTTTCCATTAATGTTTCGGCATCGGAAGTCTTACCAGCCTTAACTTGGTTAAAGAAGTTTGAAAAAGAAATAGTTGAGTTTGAGTGATATAGCGAATTAAGGAATGGTGTTACTTCATAAGATTGTCCATCAACTTCCAGTTTGTAGTCAATCAAGAATTGTTGGAAACTTTCCAAATGAATAACGATAACATTTTTCCCTTGAGCAATACCATAATACTTAGAGTTTGGTGCTGCATAATGTTCTGAGACGTATTCTTTAACCTCGGTCAAATCGTCAGCAGTTGCTTCACTACGTTCTTTTTCAGCTTGATAAGTTTGGTTAGCACTATAGACGGTGAAAGATGGTAATCCAAGCGCTCTAACGACATAGACATTTGAGAAACCACGAGTTAGCAACTCAGGTCTATCAATTTCCGCCATAAAAAGGTTGATAGAGAAAAGCAGAGCCGATAATGCTGTAAATGCAAAACTAGCACGTTTGTTGAAAGGACGTTTATCTGTTTTTATTTTTTTTGTAGCAAATAAAATAATTAAGATAATATAATCAAGGACATAGACAATATCCCAAACTCGCAGTAGATTTAAGGCAGAATCCCCTAAACCAGCAGAAACCTTACTACTTGCAAGCATTGCACTAACAGTAATAAAATCAGAAAACTCACGGAAATAAATGGCGTTAGCGATAAGTAGAATATTTAAAATAGTGTAAATAATCCAACTAACGGCATAAAAAACACGTGTCCTTTTAATATAAAGGCTTAATCCAAGTAAAAGCAAACCAATCGGAATGGGGTTAATTATTGAAAGGAAAACTTGATATAAATTTCCCAAATCAAGACTAAAATCAACATGGTAAGCCCACATGGTTTTTAGCCAATACATAAACAAAAGCGTCAAAATGAATCCCAAGCGTGTGTTTAGCACGTGTGAGATAACTTGTTTCAATTTCTTCACTGTAGGAACTTCCTTTATTTTTTTTCCTAAAGATAAAATCTCAGTTTCAATTATATCATAAAAACTTTTTTGTTATGTGTGAGAAATATAAAATTTAGTAGGAAAAATTCTGAATTTTTGATATAATAGGCTTCATGAACAAACTATACGTGGATTCTTTCGTTGAAAAGAAAATTAAGCGTGGCATTCAACTTTTGGATGGAAGAGATTTTCATCAACTTGATTTTGATAATCAGTCGGTTGCTGTTTACAATCATTCTCATCAATTTCTAGGAACGGCTTACTTGTCTCGACAAAATAAGGGAATCGGTTGGTTTTTAGGTCCAAGAAAAATTGAATTGACAGAATCTTATTTTGTGGACTTGTTTACAAAAGCTAAAAAACAACGCCAAAACTTTGAAAATTCAGATTTGACAACAGCTTATCGATTATTTAATCAAGATGGAGATAATTTTGGTGGTGTGACGATAGATCGTTATGCTGATTTTGTCGTATTTTCTTGGTATAATATGTTTATTTATCAGCATCGCGATGTTATTATAAATGCCTTCCAAAAAGTTTATCCAGCTATCAAAGGCGGTTATGAGAAAATTCGTTTTAAAGGACTTGATTACGAATCAGCTCATATTTATGGTCAAGAGGCACCAGCGTCATTTACCATTTTAGAAAATGGTGTCAAATACAGTGTTTTTATGAATGACGGGTTGATGACAGGAATTTTTCTAGACCAACATGACGTTCGTGATGCTTTGATTAATGAACTTGGACTTGGAAAACGTGTCCTTAATATGTTTTCATATACCGCGGCATTTTCAGTAGCAGCAGCAATGGGTGGCGCTACTGAAACAACATCTGTTGACCTTGCAAAACGCTCACGTGAATTGTCACAAGCGCATTTTGAAGCGAATGGTCTTGATTTGAGTAATCACCATTTTGTGGTAATGGATGTTTTTGAGTATTTCAAATACGCAAAACGTAAACAATTGACTTTTGATTTGATTGTTATTGACCCACCAAGTTTTGCACGGAATAAAAAGCAAACATTTTCTGTCGCTAAAGACTACCACCGTTTGATTAGTCAAGCTTTGGAAGTTATGTCAGAAAATGGCACTATTATTGCTTCAACTAATGCAGCTAACTTGACGGTCGCACAATTTAAAAAGCAGTTAGAAAAAGGCTTTGCTTCTGTTAAACATGACTATGTCCGTTTGCAACAATTGCCAAGTGATTTCACGGTTAACAAAGCAGATGTCAACAGTAATTATTTGAAAGTATTTACAATAAAGGTTAAAAAATGAAAATAGTAGTACCTATAATGCCTAAAAATTTAGAAGAGGCACAGTCGATTGATATTTCGAAATTCGACGAAGTCGATATTATTGAGTGGCGAGCAGATTTCTTAGATAAGGATGACATTATGACTGTTGCGCCAGCTATTTTTGAAAAATTTTCAGGTCGAGAAATTATTTTTACCATTCGTACGGATAAGGAAGGTGGCAACATTAACTTATCTGACGATGACTATGTTGAGCTTTTGAAAAATATTAATGCTATTTACCACCCAGATTACGTTGATTTTGAATATTTTTCTCATAAAGAAGCTTTTCAACAAATGTTAGACTTCCCAAATCTTGTTTTGTCATATCATAATTTTGATGAAACCCCTGAGAATTTGATGGAGTCATTTTCTGAACTAACGGCCCTTGCTCCACGTGTGGTTAAAGTTGCTGTTATGCCACAGAGTAAACAAGATGTGTTGGATTTGATGAATTACACACGTGGTTTCAAAACATTAAATCCAGAACAAGAATACGCAACGATGTCTATGGGAAAACTTGGACGCGTTTCACGTTTTGCTGTTGATGTTTTTGGCGCTTCGTGGTCATTCGCTAGTTTGGATCAAGCAAGTGCGCCTGGACAGGTTGCTCTTGCAGATATGAAACATATTAGGGAGGTACTTGATGCAGATTAATGGATACACGCGCTTAGCTGCGGTTGTTGCAACACCGATTAAACATTCTATTTCACCATTTATTCATAACTATGCTTTTGATAAAACCGGTGTTAATGGTGTTTATGTCGCTTGGGATATTCCTGAAGAAGATTTGGCAATTACGTTAGAAAATGTAAAACGCTATGATATGTTTGGCGTGAACATTTCAATGCCTTACAAACAAAAAGTGATTCCTTACATGGATGAATTGACTGATTCTGCCCAATTGATTGGGGCTGTTAATACGGTTATCAATCGTGATGGCAAATTAATTGGTCACAATACAGATGGTATTGGTTTCTTCAGAAGTCTAGCGACATTTGCTGATTTTGATGTTAAAGATAAAACGATGACGATTCTTGGTGGCGGAGGAGCTGCCACAGCACTCATTGCGCAAGCTAGTCTTAATGGTGCTAGTCATATTAACATTTTTAACCAAACTCAGTTTTTAGAGGCGACACGTGAGAAAGCGCAAGAATTTTCCGATAAAACGGGTGTATCTATCGCTGTTTATCCAGTTGAAGATTTAAAAACAATTCAAGAAAAAGTCTTAGATTCACAACTTTTCGTCAATGCTACAAGCGTAGGTATGGACGGAAAATCAATGATTATTACAGAAAATTTTGAATTTCCAGCAGGTTTGTTGGTTGCTGATACGATTTATCAACCATTTGAAACACCATTTTTGAAATTAGTTCGTAGCAAAGGCTTAACAGCTTTTAATGGTTTAGGAATGCTTTTATTCCAAGCTGCTGAAGCTTTCGAAACCTGGACTGGTGAAACAATGCCTACAGCTGAAATCTGGTCAGCGCTTGAAGAAAAATATAACACGAAATAAGAACAACTGATAGGTGATGCGAATGAAATTGAATGTTAATCTCCCACAGACACCTTATGATATTGTGATTGAAAAAGGTATCTTATCAAAAGCTGGTGATTGGGTCAAAAAACTTTGGAAACCACAAAAAATCGCTATTATTACTGATAATCATGTTGGCAGTTTATATGCTGAAAAGATTAAGCGAAGCATTGAAAATGCTGGTTTTGAAGTGATTGTCTTTGGCTTTTTGGAAGGTGAAGCTTCTAAAAATTTAAAAACAGTTAACAAAGTTTATGAATTTCTTGTTAAAAATGGTATGACACGCAGTGACGGTATTGTTGCGCTTGGTGGTGGTGTCGTAGGAGATTTAGCAGGTTTTGTAGCCTCTACTTATATGCGTGGCATTCATTTCTTACAAATTCCGACGAGTTTAACAGCTCAAGTTGATTCATCTATTGGTGGTAAAACAGGGGTTAATACGCCATTTGCCAAAAATATGGTGGGGACATTTACCCAACCAGATGGTGTTTTAATCGATCCTGAAACTTTACAAAGTCTTGGCAAACGTGAACTCATTGAAGGTATGGGGGAAGTTATCAAATATGGTTTGATTGATGATGTTGAACTTTGGAAAGAATTATCTGCTATGGATGGCTCCCCTGAAAGCATTTTAGAGCATGCTGAGAGTATTATTTACCGTTCGTGCAATGTTAAACGTAAGGTTGTTGTTGAAGATGAACTTGATAATGGTGTTCGCCTTTATCTTAACTTTGGCCATACCATTGGTCATGCGGTTGAAGCGACTGCGGGCTATGGAAAAGTCATGCACGGTGAAGCTGTTGCCATTGGAATGGTACAAATTTCTCGTGTTGCTGAGAAAAAAGGCTTGATGCCTCAAGGTATTACGGAAGAAATTTTTGACATGTGCCAAAAATTTGGTTTACCTACAGATTACGAACCATGGCATGTTGACGAACTTTATAGTGCTTTAGTACATGATAAGAAAGCTCGCGGTAAAATGATTAAGACAGTTATTGTACCAGAGCTTGGTGGCGCAGCAATCAATCAGATTCCACTTGAAGAGATGAAAGAGTATTTGGAGAAGTAAGATGAGATATTTGACAGCTGGTGAATCCCATGGACCACGTTTGACAGCAATTATTGAAGGAATTCCTGCCGGGCTTCCTTTGACTGCTGAGGATATTAATGTTGACTTAAAGCGACGTCAAGGTGGTTATGGGCGTGGTGGACGTATGAAAATCGAATCAGATAAGGTTGAAATCACATCTGGTGTACGTCATGGAAAAACAACTGGTGCTCCAATTACCCTTCATGTCATCAATAAAGACCATGAAAAATGGCTTGATATTATGGCGGTTGAGGATATTGATGATAGCTTAAAAACAAAACGTAAAATTACGCATCCGCGTCCAGGGCATGCTGACCTTGTTGGTGGGATGAAATACCGTTTTGAAGATTTGCGTAATTCTCTTGAACGCTCATCTGCACGTGAAACAACAATGCGTGTAGCCGTTGGAGCGGTGGCAAAACGTATTTTAGCAGAGCTTGATATCGAAATTGCTAATCACGTTGTTGTTTTTGGTGGCAAAGAGATTGATGTTCCAGAGGGACTGACTGTTTCACAAATTAAAGAATTGGCTAGTCAATCAGAAGTTTCAATTGTCAATCAAGAGCGTGAACAAGAAATCAAAGATTATATTGACCAAATCAAAAAAGATGGTGATACTATTGGCGGTGTTGTTGAAACTGTTGTTGGTGGCGTTCCAGTTGGTCTTGGTTCTTATGTTCAATGGGACAAGAAACTTGATGCAAAAATTGCAGGTGCGGTCGTTTCAATCAATGCTTTCAAGGGAGTTGAATTTGGTTTAGGATTTAAAGATGGTTACCTCAAAGGAAGCCAAGTCATGGATGAAATTCTTTGGACCGAAGAAGATGGCTACACTCGTCGTACCAATAATCTTGGTGGTTTTGAAGGTGGTATGACTAATGGACAACCAATTGTTGTTCGAGGAGTCATGAAACCTATTCCAACACTTTATAAACCTTTGATGTCAGTTGATATTAAAACACATGAGCCATATAAAGCAACGGTTGAACGTTCAGACCCAACAGCTCTTCCAGCAGCAGGTGTCGTTATGGAAGCAGTTGTTGCAACTGTTGTGACAGATGAAATTCTTGAAAAATTCTCTTCTGATAATCTTGAAGAATTAAAAGAAGCTGTTGCTCGTCATCGTGATTATGTCAAACATTTTTAAAAATATAACATTTTGACAATAGGAGGGCATTGGCTCTCCAATATTGCTATAAAGATTAGCAAATCAGAAATGGAGTAACTATGGAAAATAAAGTGATTTATATTGCAGGTTTAGGTTTAATTGGCGGTTCCCTTGCCTTGGGAATCAGACGTGACCACCCTGATTATAAAATTCTTGGTTATAATCGCTCTGATAAATCACGCAACGTTGCCCTTGAACGTGGAATTGTGGATGAAGCGACTGCTGATTTTAAAGAATTTGCGCCCTTAGCCGATGTCATTGTATTAGCTGTGCCGATTAAGCAAACTATTGAATTTATTAAGGTTTTAGCTGATATGGATTTGAAAGACAATGTCATTATTACAGATGCAGGTTCTACAAAACGTGAAATTGTCGAAGCTGGTGAAAAATACCTTGCTGGACAAAGCGTTCGTTTTGTTGGCTCTCATCCTATGGCAGGTTCTCATAAATCTGGTGCCATTGCTGCTGAAGTCAATTTATTTGAAAATGCTTATTATATTTTCACGCCGTCAAGGCTGACAGATGCCAGCACAATTGCTGACATGAAAGTTATTTTGTCAGGGCTTCATGCGCGCTACATTGAAATTGATGCTGCTGAGCACGACCGTGTTACAAGTCAAATTTCGCATTTTCCACATATTTTGGCAGCTAGTTTAATGGAACAAGCTGGGGATTATGCTTCGGAACATGAGATGACTAACCACTTTGCGGCTGGAGGTTTTCGTGATATGACACGTATTGCGGAGAGCGAACCAGGTATGTGGACTAGTATTTTACTAACCAATAAGGCTGCGGTTTTAGAACGTATTGATGATTTTAAAAACAGACTTGATGGCGTTGCGGAGCTTATTTCGCAAAATGACGCCGATGCTATTTGGAATTATTTTAACCATGCCAAAGAAACCCGCAAGGAAATGAACATTCACAAACGTGGTGGTGTCGAAAGCGGTTTTGATATTTTTGTTGATGTTCCTGATGAAGAAGATGTTATCTTGGAAATCTTGGAACTACTTCGTGGAACATCTTTGGTTAACATCCACATTAACGAAGAAAACCGTGAGGATATTAACGGCATTTTGCAAATTTCTCTTAAGAATATCAAAGATTTTGAACACGCTAAGAAAGTTATCAGTGAAAATACTGATTATAAAGTTTATGTTAATTAAGGAGAATTACTATGGCAAATATTTATGATTTAGCAAATGAATTAGAACGTGGCATCCGTGCCCTTCCAGAGTATAAAAAAGCTGAAGAAAGTCGTGCAGCGATTGAAGCAGATACGGCAGCTAAAGAACTTTTCAAAGAATTTACAGATTTCCAACAAGGGCTTTATGCTAAATTGCAATCTGGACAAATGCCTACTGGTGATGAACAGGCTAAAATGCAAGAATTAGGAGCTAAAATTGAAACTAATCCAGTTCTGAAAGCTTACCTCGATGCGCAACAAGCTTTGTCAGTTTATGTATCTGACATTGAAAAAATTGTCTTTGGACCTTTGCAAGACCTTTTGAAATAATGATATTTTACAACCTGACATTCTTTGTTAGGTTGTTTTCGTATTTTCTGAATCAAAGGTCTATAATGAGTGATAACTTTATAAGGGGGAATGTTGTATGTCACGTAAGGTCGGAATTATTGGAATGGGGCATGTTGGGTCAACAGTTGCTCATGGTTTGATTGCTCAAGGTGCATTTGATGATTATGTTTTGATAGATATTAACGAAAAGAAAGTTACGGCGGATGCTGTTGATTTTACAGATACGGCAGCTAATCTCAATCAGCATGCTAATATCGTTGTTAATGATTATCAAGCGTTGGCAGATGCAGATGTTGTGATTTCAGCTTTGGGGAATATTGCTTTGCAGGACAATCCAGATGCGGACCGTTTTGCAGAATTGCCTTTTACAGCAAAGCAAGTACCACTTGTTGCTAAAAAATTAAAAGAAGTTGGTTTTAAAGGTATTATTATCGCGATTTCTAATCCTGTTGATGTTGTGACTAGCCTTTATCAACATTATTCAGGGCTTCCTAAAGAACGCGTCATTGGTACGGGAACGTTGCTTGATACAGCACGTATGAAACGTGCAGTTTCAGAACGTTTCGGTGTAGATGCTCGTAGTGTTTATGGCTATAATTTAGGTGAGCATGGGAATTCTCAATTTACAGCATGGAGCCAAGTGCGTGTGAAGGGGCAACCTATTTCAACATTTACAGATGCTAAGACTTTGGACGAAATTGCTCATGAAGCGATGATTGGTGGGCATACTGTTTTCTACGGTAAAAAATACACTAGCTATGGCATTGCAAGTGCGGCAATCCGTTTAGCTTTGGCTATTGTGTCAGATAGCCACGAAGAATTACCAGTGTCAAATTATTATGAACCGCTTGATACTTATCTTAGCTATCCTGCCATTGTTGGACGTGAAGGAATTATCGAGCAAATAAAATTGACATTACCAGCAGAAGAAGAAGCAAAACTTGAAAAGTCTGCCAACTTTATTAAACGTAAATTTTCAGAAAGTCTAAATTAAAGAAAAAGAAATCCCATCTGGAAAATCAGGTGGGATTAATGATTTAACAAGTGATTCCGAACTTCAGAAATGAAATAAAGTGACCCTGTCACAACAAATAAGTCTTCTGGATTGTCATCTACTCTTGAAAGCCAGTCTTTGTAATCAGCAACTTTTGGGTATTGTTCTGGGTAGTCTGACAATGCCTGCGCCTGATAGAAATCAAATGTTGTGACGGTTAAGTCATAGGTGGACAATTCTTCCAGCATTTGTGTTAAAGGCTTGCGATTTAGCCCTGCAAATAAAATGTGACTGTTTTGTTGAGCAAAGTCATTCTTTAGTAAGTCAACTAATTTGGCGATAGAATCTTCGTTATGAGCACCATCTAGCATTAGATTTGGCTTGATGAGTTCACAACGTCCTGCCCAAACAGTCTCTTCCAGACCAGTTTTGATTGTAATTGGTGTAATAGCTGGCAATTGTTTTTGAAGAATCAATGCAGTCATAGCTGCCAAAGAAGCGTTAGCTTTTTGGTGTTTACCAAGCATTTTAAGCTGAATATCTGGAATAATAGTCTGATGATAAATCATATCAAAAGCTCTGCCATTTTCCATAAACGAAAAATCTTTTCCTAACTCATAAATGCTGGACATTGTCTCTTCGGCTTTCTGATAAAAAACGCGGCGAACGGGCTCTGCCATTTTTCCAAAAATAAAGGGAACGTTTGTTTTTAAGACACCTGCTTTGTGCTGGGCAATCTCAGCTAGGGAATTGCCGAGTGTTTCTTGGTGGTCGATGCTGATTGAGGGGCAAATGACAGCTTTGGCTGTGAAAACATTGGTTGAATCGTAAGTGCCACCAATACCAGCTTCGATGACCGCAATATCGATAGGATTAATGACTGCAAAATAATAAAACATGAGAGCAGTGACTAATTCAAATTCGGTCACTTTGCCCGACTTGTCTTGAAATTTTGCGCTATCAACAAGTGGTTTAATAGCTTGAACTGTTTTTACCAAATCCTGGTCAGGGATTTCAATGCTATCAATAGCAATGCGCTCATTAAAACGAGTGATAAATGGCGATGTGAAAGTACCAGTCTTGTAACCAGAAGCAGTTAAAATATGTTGTAAAAAGCTTGTTGTTGAACCTTTGCCATTAGTTCCGACGACGTGAATCGCAGGAAATTTATCTTGCGGATTGTCGAGCAATGCTAGTAAATACTGCATACGCTCAAGGCTCGGACGACGTCCGTTGGCTTTATGAGAATGAATCCAGTTTAATGTTTCAATATAATTCATAACTTTTTGATTAAATTCGTAAAAAAGAGGTGAGAACTTAGTGTACTTACCTCTTTTGAGTGTGATTGAGACGGTTGAAAATCAATAGAAGGAGCAAATAATCGCTGAAAACGATATTAGCACTAGTAACGATTACTCAGTTGTTTCGGTGTTGCTACCTGTAGTGGTATCGTCAGAAGTTGTATCTGAACTTGATGGTGTTGTTGAACTTTGGCTTGTAGCAGAGCTTGAACTATAAGTGGTATCTGAACTTGAACTGTAAGTATTGTTGTTACTGTTGTTAGAACCACTATTATAGTTATTATTAGCAGAAGCAGAACTTGAATAAGTTGTCGAAGCGGAAGTATCTGTTTTACTATCGCTGTCACTTTCTTTGATGATAACAGTTGTTGTCGTTGTTGATTTATCTGTTGTCTTTGAGTTTGACCCCTTTAAGGCATTGCTAATGGTAATACTTGCCACAATGATACTAAGAATAGAACCAATAAGAGCAACTGTTTTTTGAAGGGCAGAAAAACCTGTCTTAATGTGTTTTGTTGGGGCAGCTGACTTATCGTTTTTTGATGATGATTTTTGACGTCTTGAGTATTTTTGAGACATGATTAACTCCTTTTTCGCATATGACTCTATTATAAAATATTCTTTTTAAATGTCCAGCGTTAGAATTTTTTTGTTTCAAAAATTATTGTACGTCAAATTCTTAAAGTTAACCTTAAAAAAACTTAAAATTAAAACTTTCACACTCATAAAAGTCTGTGCTATAATGATAGTATTGATTTTTGTGAAGGAAGAAAAAATGATATATTTTGATAATTCAGCTACAACAATTCCCTATCCTGAAGTGTTACGCACTTATCAGGAAGTTGCTAGCAAGATATTTGGAAATCCCTCAAGTTTGCATAATTTAGGAACAAAGGCTAGTCGTATTTTAGAAGCTAGTCGCAAGCAAATTGCGGATTTATTAGGGGTTAAGAGCACTGAAATTATTTTTACGTCTGGTGGTACAGAAAGTGATAACTGGGTACTTAAAGGTGCTGCCTTTGAAAAAGAACGTTATGGCAAACACATCATCGTTTCAGATATTGAACACCCAGCGGTCAAAGAGTCGGCAAAATGGCTAAGCGAACACGGTTTTGACGTTTCATATGCACCTGTTAATGACCAAGGTTTTGTTGATGTCAAAGCATTAGCTGCGCTTTTGCGACCAGATACAACTTTGGTATCAATCATGGCAGTGAATAATGAGATTGGCTCTATCCAACCGATTAAAGAAATTTCTGAATTATTAGCTGATAAGCAAGGCATTTCATTCCATGTGGATGCTGTTCAAGCTATTGGAAAAATTCCATCGGCGGATTATTTAACTGACCGTGTTGATTTTGCAAGCTTTTCAGGGCATAAATTCCACAGCGTTCGTGGGGTTGGTTTCATTTATAAAAAAGAAGGAAAAAAATTAACCCCATTATTAGCTGGTGGTGGTCAGGAAGGTGACCTTCGTTCTACAACTGAAAATGTAGCAGGAATTGCGGCTACGGCTAAAGCACTTCGCTTGGTGACTGATAAAGAAGCTTATGCTCTTCCGAAAATTGCCAAGATGAAAGAAGTTATCTATGACGAGCTAGCTAAGCATAAAGATATTGTTATTTTCTCAGGTAAAGATGATACATTTGCTCCAAATATTTTAACCTTTGGAATTAAAGGGGTTCGTGGTGAAGTTGTGGTTCATGCTTTCGAAGAACACGAAATTTACATTTCAACCACATCAGCTTGTTCATCAAAAGCTGGAAAACCTGCTGGAACATTGATTGCTATGGGCGTTCCAACGAAATTAGCACAATCAGCTGTCCGAATCAGTCTTGATGACGATAATGACATGGGACAAGTTGAGCAATTTCTAACGATTTTCAAACAAGTTTACGAAAAAACCAAAAAAGTAAGATAATAAGAAAGGATAAAGAGAGTTTTCTCTTTAATAAACTATGCAGTATTCAGAAATTATGGTTCGTTACGGCGAACTATCAACCAAAGGAAAGAACCGTATGCGTTTCATCAATAAATTGAAACATAACATGAAACACGTTCTTTCAATTTATCCAGATGTGCGTGTTGTTGCTGACCGTGACCGTGCTCACATTTATTTAAATGGCACAGATTACGTATCAGTTGCTGAATCATTGAAACAAATTTTTGGGATTCAAGGCTTCTCGCCATCATACAAAGTTGAGAAAAATCTTGAAACTATTAAGAAAGCAGTTCAAGATGTGATGAAAGATGTTTATCACGAAGGACTAACTTTTAAAATTACAAGTAAACGTAGCGACCATAACTTTGAAATGGATAGTCGCGAATTGAACCAATACCTTGGTTCTGCTGTATTTGAGGTTTTACCAGATATCCAAGCTCAAATGAAAGGTCCAGATGTCAACTTGAAAGTGGAAATTCGTGAAGAAGCAGCTTACCTTTCCTATGAAAATATCAAAGGTGCTGGTGGTCTCCCTGTCGGAACAGCAGGACGAGGAATGTTGATGCTTTCTGGCGGAATTGATTCACCAGTTGCAGGTTACCTTGCTCTTAAACGTGGGGTTGATATTGAGGCAGTTCACTTTGCTAGCCCACCTTATACAAGCCCAGGTGCTCTTAAAAAAGCCCAAGATTTGACACGTAAGTTGACTAAATTTGGTGGTAATATTGATTTCATCGAAGTGCCATTTACAGAAATTCAAGAAGAAATTAAAGAAAAAGCACCTGAAGCTTACTTGATGACTTTGACACGTCGTTTCATGATGCGTATTACTGACCTTATCCGTGAAGAACGTAATGGTTTAGTGATTATTAATGGTGAAAGTCTTGGACAAGTTGCCAGTCAAACACTTGAAAGCATGCGTGCCATTAATGCGGTAACCGCAACCCCAATTATTCGTCCAGTTGTCACAATGGATAAATTAGAAATCATTGATATTGCTCAAAAAATCGATACTTTCGACATTTCAATTCAACCATTTGAGGACTGCTGTACTATTTTTGCACCTGACCGCCCAAAAACAAACCCAAAAATCAAAAATGTTGAACAATACGAAAAACGTATGGACGTTGAAGGACTTGTTGAGCGTGCGGTTGCAGGCATTAAAGTAACAACAATCACTCCACAAGCAGACCACGATGAGGTTGATGACTTGATTGATGATTTATTATAGGAGACAAAAAGCTACCGTTGGTGGCTTTTTAGGTAAATTCTGACTCCTTTGCTAGAAAATGCTATAATAGTGTTTGGAGGTAAGATTAAGTGATGTTTGATAGGATTATTTATAAAAAAACAACGCTTGCTTGTTTGAGTTTTTTGGTGATTTCCTTGCTTGGTTCGGGTGTGTATAGTCTAGCTTTTGAAAAATCGAGCTCTAATACGACACAAACGACAGAAAAACAAGCACAAAACAAAAGCAATACGACGAAAACAGCGCGTGTCATGGCAAATGGTGATATTCTCATCCACAATGGGCTTTATGGAAGTGCTGAACAAGCTGACGGAAGCTATGATTTCACGCCGTTTTTTGAGTACGTCAAGGACTGGATTTCAAGTGCTGACTTGGCTATCGGTGATTACGAAGGAACGATTAGCCCTGATTACCCTTTGGGTGGTTATCCGCTTTTTAATGCACCAAGTGAAATCGCTGACGCTATGAAAGACACGGGGTATGATGTTGTTGATTTAGCGCATAATCACATTTTGGATTCTGGGCTTTCAGGTGCTATCAATACGGTTGAAACCTTTGAAAATTTTGGCTTGTCAACTATCGGTGTTTACAAAGAAAATCGTGATACGGAAGACATTCTCATTAAAAATATCAACGGCATCAAAATTGCGATTTTGGGTTATTCTTATGGCTATAATGGCATGGAAGCGAATGTGGCAGATGAAGATTACGAAAAACATATGTCAGATTTAGATGAAGATAAAATGAAATCAGAAATTCAAGAAGCTGAAAAGAAAGCTGATGTCACAATTGTCATGCCACAAATGGGAACAGAATACGCTCTTGAACCAACAGACGAACAAGTAACGCTTTATCATAAAATGATTGACTGGGGAGCAGATGTTGTGTTTGGTGGACATCCTCACGTTGCTGAGCCGTCTGAAACGCTTGAAAAAGACGGCGATAAAAAATTTATCATCTATTCAATGGGGAATTTTATCTCTAACCAGCGTTTAGAAACGGTTGATAATATCTGGACAGAACGTGGTCTCTTAATGGACGTCACTTTTGAAAAGAAAAATAATAAAACAACAATCAAGACCGTTGCCGCTCATCCGACAATGGTTTGGGTTTGGAGTAAGGGTGTGACGGGCTCAGAAGGCTTTGTGCTTTCCGATTATCGAACGCTTGTTTTGGAAGATTTTATTGAAGGTGGAAAGTATCGTGATATTCTTGATTCAACTATGCAAGAAAAAGTGGATACTGCCTACCAAGAAATGAATGAATTGGTGAATTTACAATGGGATTAAGTCGTCAAAAAGTTAACCTATTTTCAAAGAGTTATGAAGATGTTAAAAAATTATACCTAACTGCCTTTCCAGCAGTAGAACGGTTACCCTATTTGCCGTTAGTTTTGAATGCTTATCGGCGTTTAGCGAATTTTTATGCCTACTATGATAAGGATGACTTTGTTGGTTTAGTGTATTTGTTGGAGAATGAAGAAGTTATCTATCTGTTCTTTCTTGCGGTTAATCCAAATATTCGTTCACGTGGCTATGGCTCTGCCATTTTACAAGACATTAGAAATTTAGCAGGAAAACGTCCGATTATTCTTGCCATGGAACCATTAGATAAAACTGCTGAAAATTATCATCAACGTGTTAAACGAGTTGTTTTTTATGAAAAGAATGGCTTTAATATCACGGATTATTATTATCATGAAGGAACAGAAGTGTATCAAGTCATGGCAACAGATGCCTCACTTAACATTCAAGTAGTGGAAAAATTAACGAAAAAAGCGGTGCTAGGCTTAATTGCTATTTCATTTGAGAAAAAATCAGAATGAAAACGTAATATTGCTAAAAAAGCATAGCATATTCCTTGATTTAATCACTTTATCATGTTAAAATATGAACGTTGACTAAATGCACATCCTGTGCAACCGCACGAAAATCGTTCATAAGTAACTTTCGAAGTTCACGATTTAGGCGAGTCTTCACAAGCGGAAAATCCGCAACAAAAATTTATAGGAGGTGCACGATGAGCACATATGCAATCATCAAAACTGGTGGAAAACAAGTTAAAGTTGAAGTAGGTCAAGCTATCTATGTTGAAAAACTTGATGTTGAAGCTGGTTCAGAAGTAACATTTAACGAAGTTGTTCTTGTTGGTGGTGACAAAACTGTTGTTGGTACACCAGTTGTTGAAGGAGCTACTGTTGTTGGTACTGTTGAAAAACAAGGTAAACAAAAGAAAGTTGTTACTTTCAAATACAAACCTAAAAAAGGTAGCCACCGTAAACAAGGTCACCGTCAGCCTTACACAAAAGTTGTTATCAACGCTATCAACGCTTAATTTGGCAATATTATGATTCAAGCAACTTTTATTCGCCACAAGGGTAACTTAGAAAGTGTTGAACTGATTGGTCACGCTGGTAGTGGTGAGTATGGCTTTGATATCGTATGTGCAGCTGTCTCAACTTTATCAATTAACTTGGTTAATTCGTTAGAAGCTTTGGCAGATTGCAACGCTGATTTAGCTATCAATGAGATTGATGGTGGTTATATGAAGATTGATATCTCTCATGTAACTGAAAAGACAGATGAGAAAGTTCAACTTTTATTTGAAAGCTTTCTTTTAGGAATGACAAATTTGGCAGAAAACTCTCAAGAGTTTGTGTCAGTTCAAGTCATTGCAAACTAATTTGAAAAGAGGACACAACATATGTTAAAAATGAATCTTGCTAACTTGCAACTTTTCGCCCACAAAAAAGGTGGAGGTTCTACATCAAATGGTCGTGATTCACAAGCTAAACGTCTAGGTGCTAAAGCAGCTGACGGACAAACTGTTTCAGGTGGATCAATCCTTTACCGTCAACGCGGTACTCACATTTATCCAGGTGTAAACGTAGGTCGCGGTGGAGACGATACACTCTTCGCTAAAGTTGAAGGTGTTGTACGTTTCGAACGTAAAGGTCGCGATAAAAAACAAGTCTCTGTTTACCCTATCGCAAAATAATAGCGTAAATAGATTACTTGAAAGCTTTGTCAATCATGGCAAGGCTTTTTTGATTACCTGCCCCCCTTGGAAGAGAGCGTTTCCTTGCCAAATTTTGAAACCAGTCTAAAAAGCTATTACAAGTTTGTTAACCATTTTGCAAAAAGAATTAGGAAAACAGGCAACAGTCTAGTTTTTTTGTTATAATAAAGTTGATTGATTTTTAGAAAGAATGATTGAAATGAACATACAACAATTGCGTTATGTCGTGGCGATTGCCAATAGTGGTACATTTCGTGAGGCGGCTTCTAAACTTTTTGTAAGCCAACCCAGTTTATCAGTAGCAATTAGAGATTTGGAAGACGAACTTGGCTTTCAAATCTTTACTCGAACAACAACTGGAGCGGTTTTGACAAGTCATGGGATGACTTTTTATGAGAAAGCTCTTGAGGTTGTGAAAAGTTTTGATTCCTTTGAAAAACAGTTTTCACAAGCAGCAGCGGATTCAGATGAATTTTCAATTGCCAGTCAGCACTATGATTTTTTGCCACCGTTAATTACCGCTTTTTCACAAGCTCATCCAGAACATAAAGATTTTCGTATTTTTGAATCAACGACGATTCAAATTTTAGATGAAATTGCTCAAGGTGATAGTGAGATTGGGATTATCTATTTAAATAACCAAAATCGTAAAGGGCTTTTGCAGCGTATGGAAAAGCTTGGCTTGGAATTTGTTGAGTTAATTCCATTTCAAACCCATATTTATCTTGCTAAAGAACATCCTTTAGCGAAAAAAGATAGCTTGGTTATGGCTGATTTATTAGGATTTCCGACTGTGCGATTTACCCAAGAAAAAGATGAGTACCTTTACTATTCTGAAAATTTTGTGGATACAACGGATAGTTCTCGTATCTTCAATGTTACTGACCGTGCTACTTTGAATGGTATTTTGGAAAGAACAGATGCCTATGCAACAGGCTCTGGTTTCTTAGATAGTCGTAGCGTAAACGGAATTACTGTCATTCCACTTGAAGATGATTTGGATAATAAAATGGTTTACATCAAACGCCGTGATAAGAATTTATCAGCTTGTGCGCTTAAATTTATCGCTGTTATGAAAGATTATTTTGCTAAATTCAGCCCAAAGGTGACTAAATGAAGACATTAAGAAAAGTTTATTTTCCACTTGCTGCTGTGGTTTTGATTGTTTTAGACCAGTTAAGTAAGCTATGGATTGTTAATCACATCACTTTGGACACCATTCAAGAGTGTTTGCCAGGCATTTTTAGCTTAACTTACTTGCGTAATTATGGCGCTGCTTTTTCGATTTTACAAAATCAACAATGGCTATTTGCGGTTATTACGTTTGCGGTCGTTGGGGCTGCTTGCTATTATTTTGTTAAAAATATCAACGGTCAGTTTTGGTTTTTACTTGGTTTAATCCTCATTATCTCAGGCGGTTTAGGAAATTTTATTGACCGTGTGCGCCTTGGTTATGTTGTTGATATGATTCATTTAGATTTTATGAATTTTGCGGTGTTTAATATGGCGGATTCTTATTTAACAGTTGGGGTTGTGATACTATTCATTGCCCTTTGGAAAGAGGAGGAGAATGGAGTTAATCATTAAGGAAGCTGGTATTCGTTTAGATAAGGCGCTAGCAGATTTGACAGAATTGTCACGTAGCCAAGCTAACGATGAAATCAAAAAAGGAACAGTTTTGGTCAATGGCAAAGCTGTTAAAGCGAAATATGCTGTCAAAGTTGGTGATGTTGTCACTTACGAAGTGCCAAAAGAAGAAGTGCTAGAATATACAGCTGAAAATATTCCACTCGATATTATTTACGAAGATGATGACGTTGCTGTGGTCAATAAACCACAAGGAATGGTGGTTCATCCGTCAGTTGGTCATACGTCTGGAACATTAGTGAATGCCTTGATGTACCACATTAAAGATTTATCTTCGATTAACGGTGTGATTCGACCAGGAATTGTGCATCGTATTGATAAAGACACTTCAGGTTTGTTGATGATTGCTAAAAATGATACAGCTCACAACGCACTTGCAGCAGAATTAAAAGATAAAAAATCACTTCGTAAATACGTTGCAATCGTCCATGGCACTATTCCAAACGACCGTGGTGTTATTGAAGCACCAATTGGACGTTCAGAAAAAGACCGTAAAAAACAAGCTGTGACAGCAAAAGGCAAACCCGCTTTAACTCACTTTAAGGTTTTGGAACGTTTTGGAAATTATACGTTGGTTGAGTTGACTTTGGAAACAGGGCGTACGCACCAAATTCGTGTGCATATGGCGTATATTGGTCATCCTGTTGCTGGTGATCCGCTTTATGGACCACGTAAGACATTAAAAGGCAATGGTCAGTTTTTACATGCACAAACACTTGGTTTTACTCATCCAACAACGGGTGAAACATTGACTTTCATGGCAGAAGCACCAGCTATTTTTAAAGAAACATTGGAAAATCTAAGGAATGGCAAAGCTTAATGATAAAGCAGGGGTTGGACAACCAATTTTTGCTTTTTTACCATAGAGTTGGTAAAAGATAATCGTAAATCTCTTGCCAAATAATCATAGTTTTGGTATCATATAGAGAGTAAATATTATCCTTTAATACTGTCCTGTGAGGCAGGCAAGGAGAGAACGGTAAAAGAAGTGTGCAACTGGCATAGTTGTACCTATATTTTGTGGAATCTCCTTGGTAACGAGGAGCTTTTTTGTATATTAGAGAGGTTTGTTTTATGAAAACAAAAGAAATTGTTGACGACGTAACAATGAAACGTGCGATTACACGTATCACTTATGAGATTATCGAGCGTAATAAAAATCTTGATAATATTGTTCTCGCAGGAATTAAGACGCGTGGTGTTTTTATCGCTCGTCGCATTCAAGATCGCTTGAAACAATTGGAAGGAATTGATATTCCAATTGGCGAACTTGATACCAAACCTTTCCGTGATGATATGAAAGTTGAAGAAGATACAACTGATATGCCAGTTGATATTACTGGAAAAGATGTGATTTTGGTTGATGATGTTCTTTATACAGGACGTACAATCCGTGCAGCAATTGATAACTTGGTAAGTCTTGGACGTCCAGCGCGTGTCAGTCTTGCTGTACTTGTTGACCGTGGTCACCGTGAACTCCCAATTCGTGCTGATTATGTTGGTAAAAATATTCCAACAAGTGCTGTGGAAGAAATTATTGTTGAAGTGATTGAAGTAGATGGAAAAGATTGCGTCAGCATTGTTGATCCGAGCTAAGCAGTTATAGAATTGAGGAGGAAGATAAAAAGTGGAAAACGTAAAATATGATGTGCACGATATGCCTAAACCAGGGATGTTGTTTGGACTATCCTTCCAGCATTTATTTGCCATGTTTGGCTCAACGGTTTTGGTTCCAATTTTAGTTGGTATCGATCCAGCAATCGCCCTTTTCTCAAGCGGTTTGGGGACATTGGCACATTTGACAGTAACTAAATATAAAATCCCAGCTTACATGGGTTCAAGCTTCGCTTACATTGCAACGATGCAAATGCTAATGAAAACCGATGGTATTGCGGCAGTAGCACAGGGGGCAATCGCAGGTGGTCTAGTTTACTTAATCGTTGCCTTGATTGTCAAATTTGCTGGAAATGCTTGGATTGATAAAGTTCTTCCACCAATTGTAGTTGGTCCAATCATTATTGTTATCGGACTTAGTCTTGCAACTACAGCTGTTAATGACGTCATGTTAAAAGATGGCGAATATAATTTCACATACTTGTTGATTGGTATGGTAACGCTTCTTGCTGTTATTCTATTTAACATGTATGGTAAGAAAATTATTGGTGTTATCCCAATTCTTCTTGGTTTGATTGTTGGTTATCTTTTCTCCTTGATTGTTGGCGCAGTAACAGGTCAAACGATTGTTGACTTATCAGACGTTGCTAAATCGGCCTGGTTCCAAGTTCCAAGTTTTGATATTCTTTTCGTGGATTATCATTTCAAACTTTATCCAAGCGCGATTTTGACAATGGCACCGATTGCTTTTGTCACTATGACTGAACATTTTGGTCATGTTATGGTGCTTAATAGTTTGACAGGACGTGATTTCTTTAAAGACCCAGGCCTTGATCGTACCCTTACAGGTGACGGTATTGCACAAATTATCGCTGGTGTCTTCGGTGCTCCCCCAGTAACATCTTACGGTGAAAACATTGGTGTTATGGCACTTAATAAGATTTATTCAGTTTATGTTATTGCTGGGGCAGCTGTGATTGCAGTAGTGATGAGTTTTATCGGAAAAATTTCAGCATTGCTTTCTTCAATCCCTACACCAGTTATCGGTGGAATTTCAATTGCTCTCTTTGGTGTTATCGCTTCAAGTGGTCTTAAAATCTTAGTTGAAAATAAAATTGATTTTGACAATAAGAAAAATCTTTTGATTGCAAGTGTTATCTTGGTATCTGGTATTGGTGGTTTGACATTGCAAGTTGCTGGTTTGCAAATTACAGGTGTCGCATTCTCAACACTTTTAGGTATCATTTTGTATCAAATTCTTCCAGAAAAGGATTAAGAAAATGGCAGTTACAGATGGCGTTGTTTCACTAAAACATTTAGTGACTATGGAAACATTATCAAACGAAGAAGTGCTTGGCTTGATTAGACGTGGTGTTGCATTTAAAACAAATAAGGCGAATTTTAGTTTAGATAGGCAGTATTTTGCAGCAAATCTTTTCTTTGAACCGTCAACGCGTACGCATAAGTCTTTTGAAGTCGCTGAAAGGAAACTTGGATTGGATGTCATTGAATTTGACGCTAAAACAAGTTCAGTGAACAAAGGAGAGACTTTGTATGATACTATTTTGACGATGAGTTCTTTGGGAATTGACATTTGTGTGATTCGCCATTCAATGGAAGATTACTACAAAGAATTAATTGATAGTCGAACAATTCAAACAGCAATTGTGAATGGTGGTGACGGTTCAGGTCAACATCCAAGCCAATGTCTGTTGGATTTAATGACGATTCATGAAGAGTTTGGCGGCTTTGAAAATCTAAAAGTAGCTATCGTTGGTGATATTACCCATTCACGTGTGGCAAAATCAAACATGCAAATTTTAAAACGTCTCGGAGCAGAATTATATTTTGCTGGTCCAGAACAATGGTATTCAAGTGAATTTGATGTTTATGGAAAATACGTTGCAATCGATGATATTGTTGATAAGGCAGATGTCATGATGATGCTTCGTGTTCAACATGAACGCCATGATAGCGAACGTGGTTTTTCAAAAGAAACCTATCATAAGATATATGGTTTAACAGCTGAACGTTATGAAAAAATGAAAGATTCTGCGATTATCATGCACCCTGCCCCAGTCAATCGTGATGTGGAAATTGCAGATCAATTAGTAGAAGCGCCTAAATCACGAATTGCAACACAAATGCAAAATGGTGTTTTTGTACGAATGGCAATTCTAGAAGCTGTGCTGAACGGCAAAGCTTAATGAATAATAACATACTTTAGTTTGAATTGTCTGCTAAAAACGTTAAAGTGCTCCCGTGAGAGCAAACGAGAGGAATAAAAATGGCAAAAAGACTTTTAATTTTAGAAGATGGAACAATTTTTGAAGGAAAAGCTTTTGGAGCTGACCTTGATGTAACAGGTGAGATTGTTTTTAACACTGGTATGACGGGTTATCAAGAATCCATTACAGACCAATCCTATAATGGTCAAATATTGACTTTTACTTACCCTTTGGTTGGTAATTACGGTATCAATCGAGATGACTATGAATCAATCACACCCACTTGTAAAGGTGTTGTTGTTTCTGAAAATACACGTCGTGCAAATAATTGGCGTAATCAAATGACTTTAGACGAGTTTTTGAAATCTAAAAATATTCCAGGCATTTCAGGAATTGATACACGTGCTTTGACAAAAATTATCCGTAAACATGGAACAATGAAAGCAACACTTGCTAGTGATGGTGATTCTATTGAGCATTTGCAAGTGCAATTACAAGCCACGGTTTTACCAACAAATAATATTGAACAAGTTTCAACAAAAACGGCTTACCCAGCACCTGGTGTTGGTAAAAATATCATTTTGGTTGATTTCGGATTGAAACATTCTATCCTACGTGAATTTTCAAAACGTGATTGCAATGTGACCGTTGTTCCTTACAATATTACGGCTGAAGAAATTCTTCACTTAAATCCTGACGGTGTTATGTTGTCAAATGGTCCAGGTAATCCAGAAGATGTTCCAGAAGCTCTTGACATGATTCGTGGTGTTCAAGGTAAAATTCCAATCTTCGGTATCTGTATGGGACATCAATTGTTCAGCTTAGCTAATGGTGCGACAACTTACAAAATGAAATTTGGTCACCGTGGATTTAACCACGCTGTTCGTGAAATTGCAACGGGACGTATTGATTTTACAAGTCAGAACCATGGTTATGCCGTTGATCGTGACACTCTTCCTGATTGTCTTATGGTAACGCATGAAGAAATCAACGATAAATCTGTTGAAGGTGTTCGTCATCGTGACTTCCCAGCGTTTTCAGTGCAATTCCACCCAGATGCTGCGCCAGGTCCACATGATGCAAGTTATCTTTTTGATGACTTTCTTGAATTAATTGATGCTTTTCAAGCTGAAAAAGCTCGTAACTAATATTTAAATCTAATCCGTGAGTTAGATAATATAGAAAGGAGAAGATACATCGTTCAAGTTGGCTAATGAGCTGATTTGAACAAACCATACAAGCTGTGCCAAAAGATAATCTTTAGAAATAGATGTTATCGTGTTTTTTATTGCTTGTCTGGCTTTGTATCATAGATTATGCCAAAACGTACAGATATTAAAAAAATTATGGTGATTGGTTCTGGTCCGATTATTATTGGTCAGGCAGCTGAATTTGACTATGCAGGAACACAAGCTTGTCTTGCTCTTAAAGAAGAAGGGTACAGCGTTGTTCTTGTCAACTCAAACCCAGCGACAATCATGACAGATAAAGAAATCGCAGATCAGGTTTATATCGAACCGTTGACACTCGAATTTGTCACACGTATTATCCGTAAAGAGCGTCCAGATGCACTCCTTCCAACGTTGGGGGGACAAACTGGTCTTAATATGGCAATGGAGTTGTCAAGAGCTGGAATCCTTGATGAACTTGGTGTTGAGTTGCTAGGTACAAAACTATCAGCGATTGATCAGGCTGAGGACCGTGATCTTTTCAAACAATTAATGGAAGATCTCAATCAACCAATTCCAGAATCTGAAATTGTCAATACTGTTGACGAAGCGGTTGCCTTTGCAGAATCAATTGGTTACCCAGTTATCGTACGTCCTGCCTTTACTCTCGGTGGTACAGGTGGCGGTATGTGTGATAACGAAGAAGAACTTCGTGAAATCGCTGAAAATGGTTTGAAATTATCACCAGTAACGCAATGTTTGATTGAACGTTCTATTGCAGGATTCAAAGAAATCGAATACGAAGTTATGCGTGATGCTGCCGACAACGCCCTTGTGGTTTGTAATATGGAAAACTTCGACCCAGTTGGTATCCATACTGGGGATTCAATCGTATTTGCACCAACACAAACTCTTTCAGACATTGAAAACCAAATGTTGCGTGATGCAAGTTTGAGCATTATTCGTGCCCTTAAAATCGAGGGAGGATGTAACGTTCAGCTTGCTCTTGACCCAAATAGCTTCAAATATTATGTTATTGAAGTTAACCCACGTGTGTCACGTTCATCAGCTCTTGCCTCGAAAGCAACTGGTTATCCAATCGCAAAATTGGCTGCCAAAATTGCCGTTGGCTTGACGCTTGATGAAATGGTTAACCCAGTTACTGGAACAACTTATGCTATGTTTGAACCAACCCTTGACTATGTGGTTGCCAAAATTCCACGTTTCCCATTTGATAAATTTGAAAATGGTGAACGTCGTCTAGGTACACAAATGAAAGCGACTGGTGAAGTTATGGCTATCGGTCGTAATATCGAAGAATCGCTTTTGAAAGCTTGTCGTTCACTTGAAATCGGTGTTTACCACAATGAAATAGCTGACTTGGCAGAAGTTTCAGATGATGAATTGGTTAATAAGATTGTTCGTGCGCAAGATGACCGTTTGTTTTACCTTTCTGAAGCCATCCGCCGTGGATACACTATCGAAGAACTATCTAAACTAACAAAAATCGATCTTTTCTTCCTTGATAAATTGCTCCACATCTTTGAATTAGAACAAGTGTTAGCGAGTCATGTCGGAGATGTTGACGTTTTGAAAGAAGCTAAACGCAATGGTTTTGCTGACCGTAAAATTGCATCACTTTGGAACATGACTGCCGATGATGTGCGTGCCATTCGTACTGAAAATAAAATCATTCCAGTTTATAAAATGGTTGACACGTGTGCAGCTGAGTTTGAATCAGAAACACCATATTTCTACTCAACATATGAGTGGGAAAATGAATCAGTCAAATCAGACAAAGAATCAATCATTGTTCTTGGTTCAGGTCCAATTCGTATTGGGCAAGGGGTTGAATTTGACTATGCAACTGTTCACTCAGTTAAAGCTATTCAAGCAGCTGGATATGAAGCCATCATTATGAACTCAAATCCAGAAACGGTATCAACAGACTTCTCAATTTCTGATAAACTTTATTTCGAGCCATTAACATTCGAAGATGTTATGAATGTTATTGAACTCGAACAACCAAAAGGTGTTATCGTGCAATTTGGTGGTCAAACAGCTATCAATTTGGCAGAACCGTTGTCTAAAGCTGGTGTTGCTATCCTTGGTACACAAGTTTCTGACCTTGACCGTGCTGAAGATCGTGACCTCTTTGAGCAAGCTTTGAAAGAATTGGATATTCCACAACCACCGGGACAAACTGCGACAAATGAAGAAGAGGCGGTTGAAGCTGCACGTAAGATTGGCTTCCCAGTTCTTGTTCGTCCATCATATGTACTTGGCGGACGTGCTATGGAAATCGTAGAAAATGAAGAAAATCTTCGTTCTTACATGCGTACAGCTGTTAAAGCTAGTCCAGACCACCCAGTCCTTGTTGACTCATATATCGTTGGTCGTGAATGTGAAGTAGATGCGATTTCTGATGGTAAAGATGTCCTTATCCCAGGAATTATGGAACATATCGAACGTGCAGGGGTTCATTCGGGTGACTCAATGGCAGTTTACCCACCTCAAACATTATCTAAGAAAATCCAAGATACAATTGCTGATTACACAAAACGTTTGGCGATTGGATTGAACTGTTTCGGTATGATGAACATTCAATTTGTTATCAAAGATGAAACAGTTTATGTTATCGAAGTTAACCCTCGAGCTAGTCGTACAGTGCCATTCTTGTCTAAAGTGACTAACATTCCTATGGCGCAAGTTGCAACGAAATTGATTCTTGGACAAACTCTTGCTGACCTTGGATATGAGGATGGGCTTTACCCAGAATCTGATTATGTACATGTGAAAGCACCAGTTTTCTCATTCACAAAATTAGCTAAAGTTGATAGCCTCCTCGGTCCTGAAATGAAATCAACTGGTGAAGTTATGGGATCAGACCAAACGCTTGAAAAAGCTCTTTACAAAGCCTTTGAAGCTTCATACTTCCATTTGCCATCATTTGGTAATGTTGTTTTCACAGTTTCTGATGATGCAAAAGAAGAAGCACTTGGTTTGGCGAGACGTTTTGCTGATATCGGATACAGCATTTTTGCTACACAAGGTACAGCCAAATATTTTGCTGAGAATGGTTTGATGTCAACCATTGTCAACAAACTTGGTGAAGATGATGAGAACGATATTCCAGCCCTTGTTCGTACAGGAAAAGTTCAAGCTATCGTCAATACTGTTGGAACAAAACGTACGCTTGACGAAGATGGTGCAACAATTCGTAGCTCTGCTATTGAACACGGTATTCCTCTCTTCACTGCACTTGATACAGCAGATGCCATGATTCGTGTCCTGGAAAGTCGTGGATTCACAACACAAGCTATCTAATACAATACATTTAGTTATAGAAATAAGAAGCTGAGCTAACGCTCAGTTTCTTTTGTTTAGCCATAAATTTTTCTACCAAATAGCTTCAAAATTTCTACTTACAAAACTGTAAGTTTATTGAGAAACGTTTTTCTTATAATAAATACGAAAGATGTTTTTTACATTTTATTCTTGACAGTAAAATACTAAAAACGTATAATTGTCTTATCGCAACAATACAAATATACAAAAGAAAAAGAGGAAGATTATGCCTAGAAGAAGTAAAGCGAAAATGTCTAAAAAGACTAAAGGGATTATTGGAGCTGCGGCAGCTTGTTTTGTTGTTGCAGGTGCAGCTCTGCTTTGGTGGCAACAAACCAAAACATCAGAGTCAACCGTTGAAACAACCTACGATACCACAACTGTAACAGAAGGCACCATTTCATCATCAACTTTGTTGACTGGTACAGTTAAAGCTTTCCAAGAACAATACGTTTATTATGACAGCAGTAAAGGAACTGAAGCTAGACCAACGGTATCAGTAGGTGACCAAATTACTACTGGTCAACAATTGGTTCAATACGACACTACAACAGCCCAAGCGGCTTATGACACAGCTGTTCGTAATTTAAATAAAGTTGGACGTCAGATTAATTACCTTAAAACATATGGTAATCTACCGACAACATCGACAACGACAGATGAAGAAACTGGTGAAGAAAAAACTGTTACTACACCACCAACAGCCCAACAAAATGCTGAATACAACCAACAACTGCAAGATTTAAATGATTCTTATGCAGATGCACAAGCTGAGGTTAATAAAGCACAACAAGCTCTTAACGAAACAGTCGTTGTGAGTGATGTGTCTGGTACAGTTGTTGAAGTTAATAATGACATTGATCCATCATCTAAAAATAGTCAAACCCTTGTTCACGTAGCAACAGAAGGTCAATTACAAATCAAAGGGACATTGACTGAATATGATTTGGCTAATATCAAAACAGGACAAAATGTCAAAATCAAATCTAAAGTTTATCCAGACCAAGAATGGACTGGTACCATTTCATATGTTTCTAACTATCCAAATCAATCTGATGATTCAACCGGAACAGGCGGCTCAAGTTCATCTTCAGGGTCAGCTTCTTATGATTATAAAGTTGATTTGACTGGTGATATTTCTAATCTTCAACAAGGATTCACAGTATCTGTAGAAGTTGTTAACGAAAATAAAAATAAACTTGTGCCAGTTGATGCTGTTGTCAATGAAGGTGATAAAGACTACGTTTGGGTTTATGATAAGGACAGTCAAAAAGCAAGTAAAGTTGAGGTGGCACTTGGAAGTGCTGATGCCAAACAACAAGAAATCTTGAGTGGTTTAGAAGTTGGTCAAATCGTTATTTCTAACCCAGATAGCAGTTTGAAAGATGGAGAAAAAGTTTCTAATGTTACTTCTGATGATACAGCCACTACAGAAGAATCAGAGGTGAGCGAGTAGTGACAGAAGAAAGAAAAGTTTTAATTCAACTCAAAGATATTGTCAAGTCCTACCGTAATGGCGATCAGGAGTTGCAAGTTCTTAAAGGGATTGACTTGACAGTTTATGAAGGAGAGTTCCTAGCGATAATGGGACCTTCTGGTTCAGGGAAGTCAACCCTTATGAATATTATTGGTTTACTTGATAGACCAACTTCTGGCGATTACAGTTTAAATGGAACACAAGTCGAAGACTTGAAAGAAAAAGAATTGGCTAAAGTGAGAAATGAAGAAATTGGATTTGTTTTTCAACAGTTCTTCCTACTTTCAAAATTAAATGCTTTGCAAAATGTTGAGCTTCCACTTATTTATGCTGGGATTGGTGTTTCAAAACGCCACCAACTTGCTAAACAGTTTTTAGACAAAGTTGACCTAGGTGAGCGTATGAAGCATTTACCTTCTGAATTATCTGGTGGACAAAAACAACGTGTTGCCATTGCGCGTGCTTTGGTTAATAATCCTTCGATTATTTTGGCGGATGAACCAACAGGTGCCCTTGATTCGAAAACCAGTGAACAGATTATGCAGCTATTGACAGAACTTAATCGTGAAGGTAAAACCATTGTCATGGTTACTCACGAGCCAGAAATTGCAGATTTTGCGACACGTAAAATTGTTATTCGTGATGGTGAAATCACAAGAGATACGACAGATAGTGTTAGGATTGACTAAGGAGGAAGATTATGGAAAACTGGAAATTCGCCCTTAGTTCAATCATGGGGCACAAGATGCGCTCATTCTTAACAATGTTAGGAATTATTATCGGAGTTGCTTCGGTTGTTGTTATCATGGCGTTGGGGCAAGGAATGACCAAACAAATCACAGATATGTTTTCTGCTGATACACGTGACATTGAGATTTATTATGTTGCTAAGGATTCTGATAGTAAAGGTATTTTTGACGATGATATTGAAACAACATCATCAGACCAAGGTCCTAAAATTCAGGAAGAATGGTTGCAAAAAATCACTTCTGATGTCTCAGGGGTTCAAAACTATTACTTGACGAATGGTACGACTGCAACGGTTTCGCTTAATAAGAAAAAAGCCAAAAACGTTAACATTATAGGTGTTAATAAGACTTATTTTGATGTTAAAAAATACAAGGTTGTAGCTGGAAGAAATTTCCGTTCAGATGATTATGAGCATTTTTCACGTATCATTATGCTTGATACGAAATTAGCTGTGAAATTATTTGGTACGAATGATAATGCCTTAAATAAGCAGGTTTCAGTCGGTTCTAAATCATACTTAGTTGTTGGTGTTTATAAAGATCCGAATTCTGGTTCAGCTCTCTACGGAATGAGTTCAGGTGGTAATGCTGTCATGACAAATACACAATTAGCTGCTGAGTTTAATGTTAACGAAATTGAGACAGCATATGTTCATGTTAATGATGCGACGCAAGCAACAACCGTTGGAACGGAAGCTGCCAAAATGATGACACAAGTATCAGGTGTGAAAACAGGTCACTTTACCATTTTTGATATGTCTAAACAGATTGCTGAAATTAATTCAGCTTATGGCATGATGACAACAGTTATTGGTGCGATTGCTGGTATCTCGTTGTTGGTTGGAGGTATTGGGGTTATGAACATCATGCTTGTATCTGTTACCGAACGTACACGTGAAATCGGTTTACGTAAAGCTTTGGGAGCAACACGTAGGAAAATTTTGACGCAATTTTTAATTGAATCAATGGTATTGACTCTCCTTGGTGGGCTGATCGGTTTAGGTTTGGCAGCTGGTTTGACAAGCATTCTTAATAGCAATATGGCTGATATGAAACCATCTATTTCATTTAACGTAGCAATAGGAAGCCTTCTTTTCTCCGCTTTGATTGGTATGGTCTTTGGTATTTTACCAGCAAACAAAGCAAGTAAACTTGATCCAATCGAAGCATTACGTTATGAATAATAATAGCATTAATACAAAAATTGCTTAGACATTTAAAGAGCTGTCACCAGCTCTTTTTTTGAGAATAATGGAAGGGGTGATGTTATGTATGACACTTTAAAAAGAGTGATCAAGTTTTTAGGAATTTTTTCTATTATGCTAACCCTTTTGTGTTTGGTTTATCTTTTTAAACATTTAGATATTTTGAATAACCCTCATGCTTTAGCGGATGCTTTACGAGGTCATCTCTTTTGGGGAAGTATTATTTTTCTTCTGTTGCAAATTATTCAGGTGATTATTCCGATTATTCCAGGTGGGGTGACAACGGTAGTTGGTTTTATGGCTTTTGGTCCAATACTGGGCTTTATTCTCAATTATGTTGGCATTGTTATTGGGAGCATTATTCTTTTTCTATTAACACGCCGCTATGGGAAGCCATTTATTTTGCTATTTATGGAGGAGAAATTATTTGCTCGTTATGAGCGAAAATTAACGTCATCAACTTACGAAAAAGTCTTTGCTTTAAATATGGCATCTCCCATTTCGCCTGCGGATATTTTAGTTATGGTAACAGGCCTGTCAAAGATGACATTTAGGCGTTTTCTCTATATCATTCTGCTTTGTAAACCTATTTCTATCGTGGCTTATAGCTATTTCTGGATTTACGGTGGTCATTTCATTAAATCTTTTTTGTAATTTTGCTATAATAAAAGCATGACTATTGCGATTACGACAAGTTTGCGGGAAAATGTTGCTCTGCGTCAGCGAGCGCAAGCTATTGGCGAAAAACTTCATTTACCTGTTATTGAACGACGAAAACAATCAGTGACAAAGCTTTTACAGTCTAGAGAAGCGCTTCTTTTGGTTTATGAAAATGAGCTGCGCTTGGTCAATCAAGATGGTAGTGAGTTTGCTTTTCATCCTGATACTGCTATGTTGCGTATCAAGAGTGGGCATGACGCTTTATTGGCGTTATTGGGTGATGACAAGTTACAAATTCTTGATACAACGATGGGGCTTGCTAGCGATAGCATTGTTATGGCTTCAGCAGGCGATGATGTAACAGCGATAGAAAGCAATCCTCTTATCCACTTTATCGTTTCGGATGGCTTGACAACTTATTCATCAGAAAATCAACGATTAACAGCTGCTATGCGTTCCATTAAAACTTATTGTGCTGACAATATTACTTATATGAAATCGCTGTCTGATAAGTCATTTGATGTAGTTTATTGCGACCCAATGTTTTCTGATAGGATTTCAGAATCTAAAAACTTAGATGGTTTACGACAATTTGCCAATCCTAGCCCCTTATCTGATAGGTTTTTGATAGAAGCAAAGCGCGTGGCAAGAAAGAGAATTATTATAAAAGCCCATTTTAGGGATGATGTTTTTGAAAAATTTGGCTTTAAAAGGATTGTCAGACCCAATCAAAAATTTCATTATGGCATTATTGAGCTGTGACACGATAGTCAATAATGGAAGAGAGATTTGAGAGAGCTTGAAAGAATTGTTTCAGCTCTTTTTGTTTTAAAAATAATATTTTCAGATAATTATTATGCTTTTATACAATTTGATGCTATTTTAAATAAAAATATATTTACGTGAGTTACAATATAGATTTTTAGAAAGAGAATAAAATGAAAAGAAAAGTTGTTGCTTCGCTAATGTCATTAGCATGTCTTGTAATTGATGTTTTGGAAATAAATCAACTCAAAAATAAAAACGTGGTTGCTGACGATGTTGAAGTCAAGTCCTGCGAGACATCAAGTGATAATACGACCATAAATCGTTTAATCACGGTTTGGAAAGGAAAATCGCGAGAAGCGTTTGATAACTATTCTGCAGATTATTCGGACGAGCAGCGTATTGTTGCCGATGAAGAAGGTGGTATTTTGGCTTATGTTGATGGTTACGGTGATGAGGAAGAACTACAAATTAGTTATATTCAGTACGAAGACGGAAGTGTTCATGAGCTTGATTTAGAAGGCCCAGAATCAACGACAGTTGGCGAAGCTCGTCAGGTCTTATATCAATATTTAAAATAAACTAAGGAGAAGCTATGAAAAAAGAATCATGTTACCAATTGTTGGTGCTTTAGTGATTGTATCCGTTGGCACAGCTAAAACAATTGTGTCTGATGAATTGACAGCGTTACTTCCTAAAACTGTTGCCGAACCGATTACTTTACAGCTTGCTGAGGAGGAATATCAAAAAGATAATAGTTTTGTGGAGTTTTTGGATACTTATTGTTCAGATACTGATTTTGTCATTGGTTATCCTGATGAAGTGGGCGGAGGATTTTTGTTTAAAGACAAAAGTGAGTTCAGCTGATGAGCTATTGGTTGGATAACTTTTGGACGATGATGGCAATATTGTCTATCGAGATAATCAAGCAGTAACCGTTGCGGAAATAAAAGAAGCTATTTTGCAATCTCAACAATAATGCGCTCCTGCTTATTTTTAACCTTTCAAAAAAATTTAAAAGGTGTCAAGAAAAAAACTTGACACCTTATCTTTTTATGATATAATAAGTTAAGTTAGTTAGTAGCAGAGCTATTAACCAAAACAAAAAAATATAGAAAAGAGACTTTATACTAATGGCAGTAAAAATCCGTTTAACTCGTATGGGTTCTAAGAAAAAACCTTTCTACCGTATCAACGTAGCTGATTCACGTGCTCCACGTGATGGTCGTTTCATCGAAACAGTTGGTACTTACAACCCACTTGTTGAAGAAAACCAAGTAACTTTGAAAGAAGATCGTGTTCTTGAATGGTTGTCAAAAGGTGCACAACCTTCTGATACAGTTCGTAATATCCTTTCACGTGAAGGTGTTATGAAAAAATTCCACGAATCAAAATTCTCAAAATAATAGAGTACACTAAGAAGAAAGCCTATGGATACCATTGAAAATCTTATTATCGCTATTGTGAAGCCTTTGATTTCACAACCAGATAATCTTACCATTAAAATTGAAGATACACCTGAGTTTTTAGAATATCATCTTGATTTGGATGCACAGGACATTGGTCGTGTTATCGGTAAAAAGGGTCGTACCATTACAGCGATAAGGTCGATTGTCTATTCGGTACCAACTCAAGGTAAAAAAGTGAGACTCGTTATTGATGAAAAGGGAGAAGAGTAGTGATTTACTACTCTTTTTCTTGTTTTTTGGGGGGAGAAGTGTCATATTTATTGGAACTTGTTATTAGAAAATCTGAGATTGCAAATCATCATTATACATTTTGAATGCTGACTAATGCGATTTAAACGTTAGCTTTAGTACTTTCAAAACGTTGGTAATCAAAATTTTTTCAAAAAAATTTAAAAAATGTATTGACAGAGAGTCAAATCTACGATAGAATATATCTTGTTGTTTTGGGGTATAGCCAAGCGGTAAGGCAAGGGACTTTGACTCCCTCATGCGTTGGTTCGAATCCAGCTACCCCAGTAAACCTCATTGGTTTTATACATTGATTTTGGTCCGTTGGTCAAGGGGTTAAGACACCGCCTTTTCACGGCGGTAACACGGGTTCGAATCCCGTACGGACTATCTTGACCAGTTGCAGAGCGCAGCTGGTTTTTTCATTGCTATCATGGTACAATGGTAAAGACTAAGTTAAGTGGAGTAAACATGAATTATTTTAATGTTGGAAAAATTGTCAACACACAAGGTCTCCAAGGTGAGATGCGCGTGTTGTCTGTGACGGATTTTACAGAAGAACGCTTTAAAAAGGGTTCAAAATTAGCGATTTTTGATGATAAAGACCGTTTTATTATTGAAATTGAGATTGCTAGTCACCGTAAACAAAAGAATTTTGATATTGTTAAATTTAAAGGCATGTATCATATTAATGATATCGAAAAATACAAAGGTTGTACTTTAAAAGTTGCTGAGGAAAATTTATCTGACCTTGATGATGGTGAATTTTACTATCATGAAATCATTGGACTTGATGTTTATGAAAATGATGTTTTGATTGGTCAAGTTAAGGAGATTTTGCAACCTGGTGCTAATGATGTCTGGGTAGTGAAACGTAAAGGAAAACGTGATTTGTTACTTCCATACATTCCACCAGTTGTGCTTAACGTGGATGTTGCTGGCAATCGTATTGATGTTGACGTTTTGGAAGGACTTGACGATGAAGATTGATATTCTAACGCTCTTTCCAGAAATGTTTTCACCGCTTGAGCATTCGATTGTTGGTAAAGCTACTGAAAAAGGTCTGTTGGAAATCAACTATCATAATTTCCGTGAGAATGCAGAGAAGGCTCGTCATGTTGATGATGAACCATATGGTGGCGGTCAAGGAATGCTTTTGCGAGCACAGCCGATTTTTGATACCATTGATAAGATTGACGCTAAAAAGCCACGTGTGATTCTCTTGGACCCAGCAGGGCGTAAATTCGATCAAAGCTACGCTGAAGAATTAGCACAAGAAGATGAACTAATTTTCATTTGTGGGCATTATGAGGGCTATGATGAACGCATTAAAACCTTGGTTACCGATGAGATTTCTTTGGGCGATTTTGTTTTGACTGGTGGAGAATTGGCTGCGATGACGATTGTTGATGCGACGGTTCGTTTGATTCCTAATGTCCTAGGAAAAGAAGCTAGTCATCAAGATGATTCTTTTTCATCAGGGCTTTTGGAATTCCCACAATATACGCGCCCATATGATTTTCGTGGTATGAAAGTTCCAGATGTGTTAATGAGTGGGCATCATGAGAATATCCGAAAATGGCGTATTGAGCAAAGTTTGCGTAAGACGTTAGAACGTCGTCCAGATTTATTGGAAAATTATGTTTTTAGCAAGGAAGAAGAAACTATTTTTCGAAAGATTCTCGCAGAGAAAGACGCGAAAGCTAAAAATATGTGATATAATAGGAGGCATGCGGACTGTATGTCTCTTTATTTTTGAGGAGGTTTCATGCGGACAGAAGAGGTGATTGTTCTTTCCTATCAAGAGAGTTGGAAAGATAATTTTGAAAAAATTGCGCAAGAGTTACGTGCTGTTCTTGGCGAGTTAGCTACTAGAATTGAGCATGTTGGAAGCACAGCCGTTGAAGGATTAGCAGCAAAGCCAATCATTGATATTGATGTTGTGATTGCTCAAGAGACGGCTTTATCTATGGTCATTGAAAAATTAGCAAGTATTGGATATGTTCATGAGGGAAATCTAGGGATTGAAGGCAGGGAAGCTTTTGCTTATTCTGGTAAAGAGCATTTGCAATGTCATCATCTTTATGTTTGTCCTGAAAATTCACTTGAGTTGAAACGGCACCTTGCTTTTCGTGATTATTTGCGCAGTCATCCTGGTGCAGTTGCGATTTATGGAGCAACAAAAATGAAAGCAGCGCAGCTATTTCCCAAAAATATCGAAAGTTACATGGCTTATAAAACATCAGTCATCGAAAAAATTTATAAGGAGTTGGAAAAATAAATGTCAGAAAATCGTGAAATATATGATATTACCGTTATTGGTGGTGGTCCTGCAGGGCTTTTTGCTGCTTTTTATGCAGGTATGCGTGGTGTTTCAGTGAAAATTATTGAAAGTTTGTCAGAACTTGGTGGGCAACCAGCTATCCTTTATCCTGAAAAAGCCATTTATGATGTGGCTGGTTTCCCTGAAATCACAGCAGCAGAGTTAACTGAAAATCTTATCAAACAATTAGAACGCTTTGAAGACCAAACAACGATTTGTCTTAAAGAAGAAGTTAAAACTTTTGAGAAAGAGGGCGATGTTTTCACTATTGAGACCAATAAAGGTCAACATTTTTCACGTGCGATTGTTATTGCTTGTGGTAATGGTGCATTTGCTCCCCGTACGCTTGGTTTAGAAGGGGAAGAAGAATACGCTGACAACAACCTTTTCTACAATGTTCATAAATTAGACCAATTTGCTGGCAAAGACGTTGTTATCTGTGGTGGTGGTGATTCTGCCGTTGACTGGGCAAATCATTTGGATGGCTTGGTTAAAAGCGTGACAATCGTTCACCGTCGTGATGCTTTCCGTGCTCACGAACATAGCGTTGAAGTGCTTAAACAATCAAATGTGAAAATCATGACACCGTACGTACCAGTTGCTTTGGACGGTGATGGTCAATTTGCTAACAGTTTAACGATTCAAAAGGTTAAATCAGATGAAACTGTTGAATTGCCATTAGATGCTTTGATTGTTAGCTTTGGTTTTTCAACATCAAATAAAAACCTTAAAAATTGGAACGTTGATTATAAACGTTCAAGCATTACGGTTTCGCCATTGTTTGAGACAAGTCAAGAAGGTGTTTATGCGATTGGTGATGCCGCTGACTATGAAGGTAAAGTTGCTTTGATCGCCTCTGGTTTTGGTGAAGCTCCAACTGCGATTAATCAAGCGATTAAATACATTTACCCTGACCGTGATAACCGTGTGGTGCACTCAACATCATTGATTAAAGACAAGGAAAAATAAAACAAAATTCTTATTACGGGTGTGAACTGCACACCAAAAGTTAGATAGATAATTATTGAAAGGATTTAGTTCTGTATTGCACAGGCCTGAGTCCTTTTAGTTTGTGCCAAATTTGCCGATAGTCATTATTTTCCTGCTTTTGAAAGTACTCCAACTAACTAGTGAAAAAATGATAGAATTTGATAGAAAATGCTTGACAATGGCAGAAAAAATAGTATAATTTTATCTGGAAACGATTTCAGTGGAGGTGATGAACATTCTTAAGTCTAAACGAAAACAATTAATTATGGAAAAATTGTCTCATGATAAATTTGTTAATCTTGAGGACTTAGTTAGCATGCTAGATACCTCGGAGTCCACTGTTCGTCGCGATTTGGATGAATTGGAGAGTGAGCGTAAGCTCCACCGAGTCCATGGTGGCGCAGAACTCCCTCCCTCACTTCAAGAAGAATTTACCAATCAACAAAAATCTATCAAAAACATTCAAGAAAAAATGTTAGTCGCTCAGAAAGCCGCTGATTTGATTGCTGATAATGAAGTTATTTTCATTGATGCAGGGACGACAAATGAGTTGCTACTCAACTATCTCTCCCAAGATAATTTAACGGTAGTTACCAATTCCATTCACCATGCTGCCAAATTGGTTGATAAAAACATTCAAACGATTATTATTGGCGGCCATGTCAAAAAAGCAACGGATGCTAGTATTGGAACGGTTGCGTATGAGCAAATCAAACAATTAAATTTTGATAAGGCTTTTTTAGGAATAAATGGTGTCGATGAGCAATTTTTAACAACACCTGATGTTGAAGAAGCGGTCATCAAGAAAACGGTTATTGAAAATGCCAGAAAAACATTTATTGTTACAGATTCATCAAAGATTGGTCACATTTCTTTTGCTAAGGTTGGTAAGGTTGAAAATGTCATTATCATTACCAATCAATCTAGTGGAGCACTGATGAAAAAAATAAAAGAAAAAACGAGGGTAATTGAAGTATGATTTACACAGTCACTCTTAATCCATCTATCGACTTTATTGTTCGCTTGGATAGTTTAGCACTTGGAAGTGTTAACCGCATGACTAGCGATGATAAATTCGCTGGTGGTAAAGGGATTAATGTTAGCCGTATCTTGAAACGTCTGGATATTGAAAATACAGCCACAGGATTTATCGGTGGATTTACAGGGCGTTTTTTGAAAGATGGCTTGGTAGATGAAGGTATTGCAACAAAATTTGTTGAAGTTTCTGAGGACACACGTATTAATGTCAAGGTTAAAGCGGGTGAAGAAACAGAAATTAATGGTGCAGGTCCACACATCTCAACAGAAAAACTTGAGGAATTAGAAGCTATTCTTGCTAGTCTTTCAAGTGAAGATACTGTTGTTTTTGCAGGTTCAGCACCAAGTAGCCTTGGAAACCAAGTCTATAACACATTGATTCCGATTGCTAAAAAAGCCGGTGCAGAAGTTGTTTGTGATTTTGAAGGACAAACACTTTTAGATTCCTTAAACTATCAACCACTTTTGGTGAAACCAAATAATCATGAATTAGCTGATATTTTTGGTGTTGAATTAAACGGTCTTGCTGATATTGAAAAATACGCCCGTGAAATTCTCGCTAAAGGTGCTAAAAACGTTATTATTTCAATGGCTGGCGATGGTGCATTGTTGGTAACACCAGAAGCAGCATACTTTGCAAAACCAATTAAAGGTATTGTCAAAAATTCTGTTGGTGCAGGTGATTCTATGGTTGCAGGATTTACAGGCGAATATGTCAAATCTGGCGACCCAATCGAAGCTCTTAAATGGGGTGTTGCATGTGGAACAGCAACAACATTCTCAGATGACTTGGCAACTGCCGAATTCATAAAAGAAACTTATCAAAAAGTAGAGGTAGAAAAAATATGAAAATTCAAGACTTGCTCAGAAAAGATGTCATGATTCTTGATTTGAAAGCAACTTCAAAAGAAGCGGCGATCGATGAAATGATCACAAGCCTTGTTGAACACGGTGTGGTAACTGATTTTGATACTTTTAAACAAGGTATCATGAACCGTGAAGCGCAAACATCTACTGGTTTAGGTGATGGTATTGCCATGCCTCACAGTAAAAATGCAGCTGTTAAAGAAGCGACTGTTTTGTTTGCTAAATCTGCTGCAGGTGTTGATTATGAAGCATTGGACGGTCAACCAACTTACCTATTCTTCATGATTGCAGCACCAGATGGCGCAAACGATACTCACTTGGCTGCTCTTGCTGAATTATCAAAATATCTTTTGAAAGATGGCTTTGCTGATCAATTACGTCAAGTGACATCAGCTGACGAAGTGATTGCAACATTTAACGCAGCAGAAGAAGATAACAAAGTAAAAGAAGAAGCGAAAGTTGCTCCAGTTTCAGATGATAAACCACTTATCGTAGCTGTTACGGCTTGTACAACTGGTATTGCGCACACTTACATGGCAGAAGAAGCCCTCATCAAACAAGGTGACGAAATGGGTGTCACGGTTCGTGTTGAAACAAATGGTGCTTCAGGTGTCGGTAATCGTTTGACTGCTGATGAAATTGCGCGTGCAAAAGGTGTTATTATTGCAGCTGATAAAGCCGTTGAAATGGCACGTTTTGATGGAAAAGCATTAGTATCACGTCCAGTTGCCGATGGTATTAAAAAATCTGAAGAATTAATCAATATCATTCTTGATGGTAAAGCAGAAACTTACACAGCTTCAGCTGGTGAAGCTTCGTCTTCAAGTGATACTAGTGAAAAATTAAGCCTTGGTGCTGCATTCTACAAACACTTGATGAGTGGTGTTTCTCAAATGTTGCCATTCGTTATTGGTGGTGGTATCTTAATTGCTATTTCATTCTTGATTGACCAATTTATAGGGGTTCCCAAAGATCAGCTGAGTCATCTTGGTAACTATCATGAAGTAGCTGCAGTTTTTAATCAGCTTGGTAATGCAGCTTTTGGCTTTATGATTCCGGTGTTTGCTGCTTACATTGCCTATTCAATTGCTGAAAAACCTGGTTTAGTAGCTGGGTTTACAGCTGGTGCTATTGCAACCTCTGGTCTTGCTTTTGGTCGTATCTCATTCTATAGTTTAGAAAGTGCAGCAAACCTTGCTGATAAACAAATTGCTTCAGGTTTCCTTGGTGCTCTTGTTGGTGGTTTCTTAGCTGGTGGTGTTATTCTTGTTCTTAAGAAAGCTCTTGCCTTCTTGCCAAAATCACTTGAAGGTATCAAATCAATCCTCCTTTACCCACTTCTTGGTGTGTTGGTAACTGGATTCTTGATGCTCTTCATCAACATTCCTATGGCTGCTATTAATAGTGCACTTTATGATTTCCTTGATAGTTTGTCTGGTAGCTCTGCTATTATCCTTGGACTTATCCTTGGTGGTATGATGGCAATCGATATGGGTGGACCTTTCAATAAAGCCGCTTATGTCTTTGGTACAAGTAGTCTTACTGCAGCAGCTCTTTCAAATGGTGGTTCAGTTGTTATGGCGGCTGTTATGGCCGGTGGTATGGTTCCTCCTCTTGCAGTCTTTGTTGCAACACGTTTGTTTAAAGATAAATTTACAGCTGAAGAACGCGATGCTGGTTTAACAAATATTGTTATGGGACTATCGTTCATCACAGAAGGTGCAATTCCATTTGGTGCTGCTGACCCTGCTCGTGCTATTCCAAGCTTTATGGTTGGTTCAGCTGTAACAGGTGCTTTAGTAGGTGCATTTGGCATTAAATTGATGGCTCCTCATGGTGGTATCTTCGTCTTTGCATTAACAAGCAACTGGATTCTTTACCTTGTTGCTATTGTTATCGGTGCTATTATTTCAGGATTACTATTTGGTGCCCTTAGAAAAGCTAAATAATAAATTTTATTAATCTAACATTGAACTCCTTCGGGAGTTCTTTTTGTTATAGTTAAAAACTATAATAAATTCTAAATGTATAGTTAAAAACTATATCAGTCCATAAAAAGATAGAATGGTGAAAAGTGTTGAAAAAAGGATTATTATCCTTTACAATCTTAATTATAAAAATTTAGCAGGTATAGTTTAAAACTAATATTGTTATAGGAGGTAACTATGGTAAAGGTTTCGAATTTGGGTTATCCGCGTTTAGGTGAAAATCGCGAGTGGAAAAAATTAATTGAATTTTATTGGGCAGGGGATATTTTACAAGAAGAGTTACGAGCTCAAGCTAAAGATTTACGTCTTGAATTTTTGAAAAAACAAGCTGATGCAGGGCTTGATTTTATTCCTGTAGGTGATTTCTCACTTTATGACCATATCTTGGATTTGTCAGTACAATTTGGTGTGATTCCAAAACGTTTTGCTAAAGAAGAAATCAACCTTGATTTGTATTTTTCAATTGCGCGTGGTAATAAAGACAACGTTGCTTCATCAATGAAAAAATGGTTCAACACAAACTATCACTATATTGTTCCTGAATGGTCTGGTGTTAAACCACAATTGACAAATACACGTTTGCTTGACTTGTATTTGGAAGCAAAAGAAGTGGTTGGCGATAAAGCTAAACCAGTTATTACCGGACCAATTACTTATGTGGCTCTTTCATCTGAAGTTGGTGATTTCACAGTTGCAGTGAAAAAATTATTGCCACTTTATAAACAAGTCTTTGTAGAATTGGTTGAAGCAGGGGCAACTTATATTCAAGTTGATGAGCCAATCTTTGTGACAGATGAAGGGGCTGACCTTTTAGAAGCAGCAAAAGATGTTTATGCTTATTTTGCCAAAGAAGTGCCAGAAGCTAAATTGATTTTCCAAACTTATTTTGAAGCCTTGATTGATGCCAAAGATTTGTCAGAGTTATCAGTAGCAGCTTTTGGTCTTGATTTTGTTCAGGGGTTTAATGAAAACCTGGAAGCTATTGAAGCAGGTTATTTTGCGAATAAGGAAGTTTTTGCAGGTGTAGTTGATGGACGTAATATCTGGGCAACAGATTTTGTTAAGACATCAGCATTGCTCGAAAAAATTCAAGCCAATGTAAAAACACTTGTTGTTCAACCTTCTTGTTCACTTCTTCATGTGCCAGTAACGACTAAAAACGAAACAGAACTCGAACCAGTTCTTAAAAATGGTTTGGCATTTGCGGATGAAAAATTGCAAGAACTCAAATTGTTGAGCCAACGTTTAGACGGTGAAGAATCTGATGCTTACAAACAACACGTTGTTGATTTTGATGCTTTGCAAGCAGCTGATTTCCGTAATGTAACATTGGAAAATTTGGATGATGTTGCTACTGAACGTGTTGACTATAAAGTTCGTCGTCAAGTGCAACAAGAAAAACTTGGTTTGCCAATTCTTCCAACGACAACAATCGGTTCATTCCCACAATCACCAGAAGTTCGTCGTACACGCTTGGCTTGGAAACGTGGCAATATTTCTGATGTGGAATATGAAGATTTCATTAAATCAGAAATCGCACGTTGGATTCAAATTCAAGAGGATTTGGACATTGATGTGCTTGTACACGGTGAATTTGAACGTGTGGACATGGTTGAATTCTTCGGTCAAAAACTAGCTGGTTTCACAACAACAAAACTTGGTTGGGTTCAATCATATGGTTCTCGTGCTGTTAAACCACCAATCATTTATGGAGATGTTAAACACATTCAACCGTTGACTGTGCAAGAAACCGTTTATGCTCAAAGTTTGACTGACCGTCCAGTGAAAGGAATGTTGACTGGTCCAATCACTATCACAAACTGGTCTTTTGAACGTTCTGACATTTCACGTGCTGATTTGTTTAACCAAATTGGTCTTGCTATCAAAGATGAAATTAAATTGCTTGAAGATGCAGGTATTGCCATTATTCAAGTGGATGAAGCAGCGCTTCGTGAAGGTTTGCCGCTTCGTAAGAGCAAACAACAAGCTTATCTTGATGATGCTGTTCATGCTTTCCACGTAGCAACATCATCAGTGAAAGAAGAAACACAAATTCATACGCACATGTGTTACTCTAAGTTCAATGAAATCATTGATTCTATTCGTGCTTTGGATGCAGACGTTATTTCTATCGAGACAAGCCGTAGCCATGGTGACGTTATTGAATCATTTGAAACAGCTGTTTACCCACTTGGAATTGGTCTTGGTGTCTATGATATCCACTCTCCACGTGTACCAACTAAGGAAGAAGTTATTGCTAACATTGAACGTCCGTTGCGTCAATTATCACTTGAACAGTTCTGGGTAAACCCTGACTGTGGTCTTAAAACACGTCGCGAACCAGAAACAGTAGCGGCACTTGAAGTTTTGGTGGCTGCAGCCAAGGAAGTCCGAGCTAAATACGGAAAATAAGAAAGGTTATGCTATGTCACGATTATTAGAACGTTTAAAAACAGATATTCTGGTAGCCGACGGTGCTATGGGAACTCTTCTTTACGCCAATGGTCTTGACAATTGCTACGAAGCTTATAATCTTACACATCCAGATAAAATTTCAGCCATTCATCATGCTTATCTTGAGGCAGGGGCAGACACTATCCAAACCAATACCTATGCTGCTAAACGTCATCGTCTGAAAGGCTATGCTTATGATGACCAAGTTAAGGAAATCAATCAGGCTGGTGTTAAAATTGCTAGGGAAGCTGCAGGTGATGATGCTTTTGTTCTTGGAACTGTTGGGGCTCTTCGTGGACTTAAACAATGTAATTTAACTCTTGATGAAATTATTGAGGAGACTTTGGAACAAGTCGGGTATTTGATTGAAACGAATCAAATTGATGGTTTGCTTTTTGAAACTTATTATGATGAAGAAGAAATTATCGAAGTTTTAAAAGCTGTTAGACCAATAACTGATTTGCCAATTATCACTAATATTGCTCTCCATGAAGCTGGAATTACATAAAATGGTCGTCCTTTAGTTGAAATTCTGGGAAAATTAGTCATGTTAGGTGCTGATGTGGTTGGCTTGAATTGCCACCTCGGTCCCTATCATATGATTAAGTCACTGAAACAAGTTCCGCTTTTTGCTCAGTCTTATTTGTCTGTTTATCCAAATGCTAGTTTGTTGTCTTTTGTTGATGACAATGGCAGCGGTCAGTATGGCTTTAGTCAAAATGCTGATTATTTCGGAAAAAGTGCAGAACTTCTTGTGGCAGAAGGTGCGCGTTTGATAGGTGGTTGTTGTGGAACAACGCCTGACCATATCAGAGCGGTAAAACGTGCTGTTAAAGGATTAAAACCTGTTGAACGAAAATTTGTGACACCAATGGTTGAAGAAGTAGAACTTATCAAAGCAGCTAAACAATCAGAGACATTGGTAGATAGGGTCAAAAGAGAAGTTACAATTATTGCGGAGTTAGACCCACCAAAGACGCTTGACATTGCGAAATTTACGGAGGGGGTAAAAGCCTTAGACAAAGCAGGAATTTCAGCCATTACCTTAGCAGATAATTCGCTAGCTAAGACGCGAATTTGTAATGTTAGTATCGCGGCTCTATTGAAAAATGAGATTTCGACACCGTTTCTTTTGCATTTATCTTGCCGTGACCATAATATGATTGGTTTGCAATCGCGACTTTTGGGAATGGACGTTTTAGGATTTAATCATGTCCTTGCCATTACGGGAGACCCGTCAAAAATCGGTGATTTTCCTGGTGCTACAAGTGTTTATGATGCCACAAGCTTTAAATTGTTAGCACTCATAAAACAGCTCAATAAAGGTCAAGGATACAGTGGAGCCAGTATCAAGAAAGAGGCCAATTTTACAGCAGCTGCGGCTTTTAACCCAAACGTCAAAAATCTATCACGCTGTGGTCGTTTAATCGAAAGAAAAGTAGCGGCAGGAGCAGATTATTTCATCACACAACCTGTTTTTAACACAGAGATTATTGATGGATTAGCCGATTTAACACGAGATTATGAAGCGCCATTTTTTGTAGGTATCATGCCGATTACAAGCTATAATAATGCTATTTTTCTTCATAATGAAGTTCCTGGTATCCAACTATCAGATGAGTTTTTAGCAAAATTAGAAGCTGTTAAAGATGATAAAGAAACCTGCCAAAAATTGGCTTTGGAAGAAAGTAAACAATTAATTGACCGCGCTTTGGAGCATTTTAAGGGGATTTATCTCATCACACCATTTATGCGCTATGACTTGACAGTTGAGTTGATTGATTACATTCACCAAAAAGTTGAGTTAAAAAATCAAAGAATATCTTAAAAATTGAGAATGGGAAAGCTGGGACGAAAGTGCCCAGCTTTTTTAGCTGCGAGATATGGTGATTGGCCTTTTAAAATCTGAAGATGAGAGCAAAAGTGGAGAAAAATATTTTTTGAGTTGTTTTGGCTAGAAGCGTTATAGCAGTAAATTTTCATCGTTTTTTTGTTATAATAGACACAAATAAATTAAGGTTTAAGGGGAAGAAAGATAGTTTCGATGAAGTACAAATTGGGTAAAATAGTTTAACCAATATTTTATTGCGGAAGAATGGTCAACGAATTTTGTGCCACTTATTTTACCAATGGCTTTTATTTCTCTGTTTCTTTTGTTGCAATATGTGATTGCGTATTTCAATACTAAAGCAGAAGCAGACCGTAGTTTGATTTGTCAATATTTTGGGAATACGTTCTCTGACTTTGTTTATTTCAATTTTTTACCTTATCAGTTCGGGCTGATTTTGCCGGTTTATGGTGTGCTGTTAATGTGGATTTTACTTAATCCCAAATAAGGTCATGTCTCATAGAAAAGGTGCACTATTAATTTTCTGCATTTGGTTGGAGGCTTATCACTTCTGGTGAAATGATTATCGGCATAGCCCCGTATTTTTCAGTGGATAATTTGTCTGTGGCTTCTTTCTTAATTTTCATCATTGTAACCAATCTTTTTATGGTGTATATTATTGAAATTGATCACATGATGGATGTCAGCCAAAACCGTGTGATAGGAAATGGTGCAAGCTACTATTTTCAGTTTACCTTCTTATCTTGGTATATTACTGTTTGATGCATTTTTACATCAGCATAATAATAAATCAAGTCATCAAAATACCAATAGGCTTTATGGGGTTGAATTTGGTATGCCAATACTAGGATTGCTTTTAAGTTTCTTGATGCTTCAATCCGCATTTGCTTTAATTGCAATTGCTTGTCTTGTGACACTTATCATGATTTCCTTTAACTTAAAACGAATTTAATGTGAGAGTTTATCAGTTTTTGGGGGTGATAAACTTTTTTATTTTTTAAAATAATGTTTTCACTTGACTTAGAGTTAACTCTAAGGTGTACAATGAAAGCGTTCAGAAAAAATTGAAATATCTTGGAGGTTTCGTATGGAATACACAAAATTTGGAAATACAGGTCTTGAAGTGTCAAAATTGTGCCTTGGTTGCATGAGTTTTGGTGATGCTAGTCTTGGTTTTCATTCTGGTTGGCTTTTAGATGAAGAAAAATCACGTATCATCATTAAGAAAGCTTTAGATTTGGGTATTAACTTTTTTGATACAGCAAATGTTTACGGAAAAGGAACAAGTGAGGAATATCTTGGTCGTGCTATTCGTGATTTTGCGGACCGTGATGAAGTGATTATTGCCACTAAGGTTTTCTTTGGTGATGGTTTACACGAGGGACGAAATACAACTGGTTTGTCACGAAAAGCAATTTTTAGCCAAGTTGAAGCTAGTCTTAAACGTTTAGGAACAGATTATATTGATGTGCTTTACATTCATCGTTGGGATTATAACACACCGATTGAAGAAACTATGTCTGCACTTAATGATTTAGTGCGCTCTGGTAAGGTACATTATCTTGGTGCGTCAGCAATGTATGCTTGGCAGTTCCAAAAGGCGCAGTATGTGGCTGAGAAAAATGGTTGGACAAAATTTTCAGTCATGCAAAATCATTACAATATGCTTTATCGTGAGGACGAACGTGAAATGATTCCGTTTTGTAAAGATTCAGGTGTTGGTTTAGCGCCTTATAGTCCTTTGGCAGCAGGTCGCGTGGTGCGCGATTGGGATGCGGATACTGCACGTAGTAAGACAGATGAAACAGCCAAAATGAAATACGATAGCACTGAAGAACAAGATAAGGCTATCGTAGCGCGAGTGGCAGAAGTTGCAGAAAAATACGGTGTTACTCGTGCTCAAGTTGCTCTTGCTTGGCTATGGCAAAAAGGGATTGACTCACCGATTGTTGGAGTGGCAAAAGAAAAATACTTAGATGATTTCATGGGTGCTTTTGACGTGACTTTGACAGATGACGATATGGCTTATTTGGACGAAAAATATTTACCACATAAAATCGTTGGTGCTTTGTAGGGTGACTTTTAATCTTTGCTTTCGGTTCAAAGCGAAAGGAGAAAGTGATGCCCACATTGAAATGGATAATTTGCTGAAAAATCCTGTCAAGGGGCGTATTTTATCAAGCGAAACGTCAATTAATAGCTGGTTGGCAGATAACGGTCTGATTAGTTAGTTTATTATTATTGAAAAAAATTAAAAAAGTATTTGACTTGGAGTGCACTCTATGGTGTATGATAGCATTACTTGCAAAAATTAGTGAGTTTTTAGCTAATTTTTGAAGATATAAATCAATTTGAGAACAGAATGTTATGAAACTTTTCAATTGATTCTTAGATGAAAGAAGGAGAATTTATGGTATTTGAAACAATTTCATCACCACAAGATTTAAAACAATTATCACGTGAAGATTTGCACCGTGTTGTTGATGAAGCACGACAAGCGCTTCTTGAAAAAACAAGCCAACATGGTGGACACAACGGACCAAACTTTGGTATGGTTGAAATGACAGTTGCTATGCACTATGTCTTTAATTCACCAGTAGATAAATTCATTTTTGACGTGTCACATCAATCATACGTTCATAAAATGTTGACTGGGCGTGCGCAAGCTTTTCTTGACCCAGCGCATTATGATGACGTATCAGGTTACACAAATCCTAAAGAAAGCGAACACGACCTCTTCACAGTAGGTCATACGTCAACATCATTGTCACTTGCTTCTGGTGTGGCTAAAGCGCGTGATTTGAAAGATGAAGCTTATAATGTTGTGGCGGTTATTGGTGATGGTTCTCTTTCAGGTGGTATGGCGTATGAAGGGCTAAACCAAATCGCAACAGAAGGGACAAATACGATTGTCGTTATTAACGATAACGACCAATCAATCGCTGTTAACCCAACTGGCGGTATTTACACAGCACTTCGTGACTTACGCGAAAGCAACGGTCAAGCTGATAATAATCTTTTTAAAGCTCTCGGTTTTGATTATCATTACCTTGACGCAGGAAATGATCTCGACCAATTGATTGCTTTATTTGAAGAAGTCAAAGACGCTAGTCACCCAGTTTTGCTACACATTCATACGCAAAAAGGACACGGTGTGTCATTCATGGAAGAAAATCGCGAAGCTTTCCATGCAGGTGGACCATACAATCCTGAAACAGGAGAATATCTTGGTGGTGCAGGTGCTGCTGAAACATACAATAGCATTACAACAGATTTTGTCTTAAATAAAATCAAAAATGACTCAACAGTAGTTGCCGTCAATGCAGGAACACCAATGTTTATGTTGAGCCAAGACCAACGCAAACAAGCAGGTAAACAATTTGTTGATGTGGGTATTGCTGAAGAAGAAGCAGCTACAATGTCAGCTGGGCTTGCTAAAAACGGTGCAAAACCAGTCTGGTATGTTGCCTCTACATTTATGCAACGTACTTATGACCAATGGTCACATGACATCGCTTTGAATAATTTGCCAGTAACAGCTCTTGTTTACATGGCGTCTGTTAGCTCTTTGAACGACGAAAGTCACCTCGGTTTCTTTGATATTCCATTCTTAGCTCACATTCCAAACGTGGTTTACATGGCACCAACAAGTAAGGAAGAACATCTTGCCATGCTTGATTGGGCAATTGAGCAAAAAGAACACCCAGTAGCTATCCGCATCCCAGTTGGTCCACTTCGTGAAACTGGTATTGCAGACACAACGGATTACTCGATTCTTAATAAGAACCAAGTGACTCAAAAAGGTAGTCAAGTAGCGCTCTTTGGTCTTGGTAATTTCTACGGATTGGCAGAGGAAGTTGCTAAAGAATTGGCTGACAAACATGGTATTACAGCGACAATTGTTAATCCAAAATTCATCACAGGATTGGACGAAGAATTGCTTGATAGTTTAGAAGCTGAGCACCAAGTCGTGGTTACTTTGGAAGACGGTATTTTAGAAGGTGGCTACGGTCAAATGATTGCAAGTTACCTTGGTGATACGGAAGTTAAAGTCCAAAATTACGGTGTTGAAAAAGCCTTCCATGACCGCTACAATGCGCAAGAATTGTTAGCAGAAAATGGCATTACTGTCGAAAATATCGTTAACAACGTTTTAAAAAATTTGGCAGAATAAAAACTTTTCAGTGTAAGTAACAGTCAACATGATAAAAGGCAAAACTTGCCTTCCAAGAAGCTGAGACCAAGTGCTCAGTTTCTTTGTTTATGCAGTTACAAATCTGTAAGACGCAGTGGTTTGGACTTTAACAATTCAGAAATAGATTGTTAAAGGTCGCTGTCAAGGCATATTAAAACAGCGCTTGTCACCTTTGGTTAATTTAGATTTCCCATGCTCAATTGATTAGGCACTTTTTAATATTTGCTTTGTAAGCTAGATTTCCAACCTCAAACAATCAATTACTGGGGTCTAATACGCTGATAATCGGCACTCTTTTGGGTGCTGATTTTTATTTTTGACAACAGTTATCAGTCTCTTTTTTATTAAAAATTTGTTATACTGGAAGGTGAATTTGCGAAAGGATTGACAGATTTGACAAAAACAAGAAAACGCAAGATTAGAAAAAAAGCGAGAAGTCATCGTCGGCAGAAAAAAGTTCCTAAATGGGCTTTATATGGCATGAGTTTGTTGGCGGTTTTAGCTTGTGTCACCCTAGTGATTTTTACTTATCAAGCGCAAGAAGCAGATAATACGGCAACTGCTGACACCACAAGTCCTACTACAATACCTGACCAAATAACGATAAATTTTATTGAAAGTATTGGCGAAGCCGCACGGCAAATTGCTGCGCAAAATGACCTTTATGCTTCGGTGATGATTGCGCAAGCGATTCTAGAGTCAAACAGCGGTCAATCAGCTCTTAGTCAAGCACCTAATTATAACTTTTTTGGCATAAAAGGGGACTACAATGGGCAATCAGTCACGATGAAAACGTGGGAAGATGACGGAAGTGGTAATGCTTATACCATTGATGCCCAATTTCGCTCGTATAGTAGCCAAGCAGAGTCATTGGAAGACTATGCCCAATTTCTCCAAAAAGATATTTATGCTGGTGTGCATAAATCAAACACAACTTCCTACAAGGATGCAACCAAAGCTCTTACAGGTACCTATGCTACGGACACTTCATATGGGACAAAACTTAATCGACTGATTGAACAATACGGACTTACTGTTTATGATAGTTGGTGAGTGTGACTTTTTGTATTTTTCGATAAAAATAATGTTCAGTATTATTTCAAACTTCAAAGAAAAATGTGCAAAATATAGGCTATTTATGCTATAATGAATGGTGATATACAAAATAGGAGACCAGTATGGAATTAGTACGCGAAAAAGAATTTGTAAACCAGTACCATTATGATGCAAGAAATCTCGAATGGGAAAAGAAAAATGGTACACCAAAGACTAATTTTGAAGTGACGTTTCAGTTAGTAAGAAAAGATACAGAAAACAACCAAACGATGATTGTATCAGTATTACAATTTACGGTTGTTAAAAAAGAATTCGTTATTAGTGGTGTTGTTTCACAAATGGTTCACATTAAAAAGCGTATTGTTAACGAACCAAGTGAATTCACCAAAGAAGAAGTTGAAAATTTAGCCGCACCGCTATTAGATGTTGTACAACGTCTAACATATGAAGTAACCGAAATTGCCCTGGACCGTCCAGGGATTAAATTGGAGTTTAGAAACTAATGAAATTAGCAGTTATTACAGATACAACCGCAGTTTTGTCAGATGACATCAAACAAAAAGAGAACCTTCACATTTTGGATATTCCAATCATGATTGGTGAGATTAGCTACCTTGAAGGTAAGGATTTGAGCTTAGATGATTTTTATAAGAAAATGGCAATGTCGCCTGTTCTTCCAAAAACAAGCCAACCAAGTTTGGCAAAATTAGACGAGATTTTGTCACAGTTGTCTTCAGAAGGTTATACACACGTTATCGGTTTATTCTTATCTTCAGGAATTTCAGGATTTTGGCAAAATATTCAATTTCTAGCTGACGATTATCCCGAATTAACCATTGCTTTCCCAGATAGCAAAATTACATCCGCACCTCTTGGTAGCATGGTAAGAAACACATTGAATTGGGCAGAAGCTGGTGTGGATTTTGATGATATTTTAGCTAAATTGCAACAGCAAATTGACGGAACAAGTGCTTTTATCATGGTTGATGACTTGAATCACTTGGTAAAAGGTGGGCGTTTATCAAATGGCTCCGCACTTATCGGAAATTTACTTAGTATCAAGCCAATTCTTTATTTTAATGACGAAGGTGTTATTGAAGTTTTCGAAAAAGTGAGAACTGAGAAAAAAGCTATCAAGCGTTTAGTTGACGTTTTGTCTGAAGTGACTGTTAACGGTGATTACGAAGTTTTCATCATTCATTCACGAGCTGAAGAAAAAGCGCAACAGTTTTATCAGACTTTAGCTGACAGAGGTCAGGCTGAAAATCTTAAAATTGTCACATTTGATGGCGTTATTGCTACTCATTTAGGGGAAGGCGCAGTTGCATTTGGTTTCACACCAATTGTTTAAGTGTTAGAGAGGAAAAAACATGAGTATTAAAGTTATCATTGCAGGTTTTAAAGGACGAATGGGCTCAGCAGCAGTTAATATGGTTAAGGGAGATGACGAATTAGCCTTAGCCGCATTACTTGACCCATTTGCGACAGAATCAGACGTGGACGGTGTTCCAGTATTTACAGACAAATCACAATTAGTTGGGTTTGATGCAGATGTTTGGGTTGATTTTACTATGCCAGCAGTTGCTTATGAAAATACCCGCTTTGCTTTGGAAAATGGCTTCGCTCCCGTTGTTGGAACGACAGGATTTTCAGAAGATGAAATCGCTGAATTAATCGCTCTTTCTGAAGAAAAGAAAACAGGTGGTTTGATTGCTCCAAACTTTGCAATTGGTGCTATTTTACTCATGGAATTTGCCGCTAAGGCTGCCAAATATTTTCCGGACCTTGAAATCATTGAACTACATCATGACAATAAGAAAGATGCTCCTTCAGGTACAGCTGTGAAAACAGCGGAATTGATTCGTGAAGTTCGTCAACCTAAAAAACAAGGGGCTGCAGATGAAGTTGAAACGTTAAAAGGAGCGCGTGGAGCTGATTTTGATGGTATGCGTATCCATAGTGTTCGTTTACCTGGATTGGTTGCGCACCAAGAAGTCATCTTCGGTGCCCAAGGTGAGGGATTAACACTTCGTCATGATTCTTATGATCGTATTTCGTTTATGAGTGGTGTTAATATTGGAATTAAAGCAGTTGTCAAACGAGATAAACTCGTTTATGGTTTGGAAAAATTACTATGAAATTAAACAATCTGCCTTCTGAATTTCAGGAGGCTTTACCAATCTTGAAAAAAATTCGCGAAGCTGGCTACGAAGCTTATTTTGTCGGTGGTAGCGTTCGTGATGTTTTACTAAATCGTCCGATTCACGACGTTGATATTGCAACAAGTTCTTATCCAGAAGAGACAAAGAGCATTTTTCATCGTACGGTTGATGTTGGGATTGAGCATGGCACAGTTCTTGTTTTAGAAGAAGGTGGCGAGTATGAAATCACTACTTTCCGTACAGAAGATGTTTACGTGGATTACCGCAGACCTAGCAGCGTGTCATTTGTTCGTTCTCTAGAGGAAGATTTGAAACGCCGTGATTTTACAGTCAATGCTTTTGCACTTGATGAGACAGGTTTAATTATTGATAAATTCAACGGTTTGGCAGATTTGGAAGCTAAGTTATTACGTGCGGTGGGAAATCCTGCGGAGCGTTTTAACGAAGATGCGCTGCGTATTATGCGCGGTTTCCGCTTTGCGGCTAGTCTTGATTTTGATATTGAACCTGATACGTTTACTGCTATGGCAGCACATGCGCCCTTACTTGAAAAAATTTCGGTAGAGCGCTCTTTTATTGAATTTGATAAATTATTGATGGCACCTTTCTGGCGTAAAGGGATTAAAGCCATGATTACTAGTCAAGCTCAAAAATATTTACCATATCTTGAGAATGCTCATGACAATTTACAGCAATTACTTGACGATTTGGCTTGTAATTATCACTTTAAAACGTCTGAACAAGCTTGGGCAGCTTTGCTATTAGCTTTAGATGTCAAAGACGTTCGTGTCTTTTTGAAAGCATGGAAAACATCAAGTCAATTTCAAAAAGATGTCGAACAGATTGTGGCGATTTACCGTTTCCGTCTAGAAAATGAGCTTGATAAGATGGAAATGTACCGTTATGGCAGTTGTTTGATTGAACAAGCAGAAGATTTGCGTGCTGGTTATGGTTTGCCAGTTGATTTTAAACGTATTGAGCGTTTAGATAAAGAATTAACCATTCATGATAAACACGAAATTGTTATCAATGGCGGAGTTTTAATCAAAGAATTACAATACAAACCTGGTCCAGAATTAGGGCAGGTATTAAAAGAAATCGAGGAAAAAATTGTTCTTGGTGAGCTTGCCAATGACAAAGAAGCTATTTTTGACTTTATTAGAAAGGAAAACAAATGAGTGATTTTATCGTAGAACACTTAACAAAATCAGTCGGTGATAAGACTGTTTTTCGTGATATTTCCTTTATTATTCATGATTTTGACCGCATTGGGATTATTGGTGTCAATGGAACGGGGAAAACAACGCTCCTTGATGTCATTTCTGGTCGTCTTGGCTTTGATGGCGATGTGTCGCCGTTTGCAGCTAAGAACGGTTATAAAATTGCTTATTTGACCCAAGAGCCTGAATTTGATGATGATAAAACTATTTTGGATACAGTTTTGTCGTCTGATTTGCGTGAGATGACTTTGATTAAGACCTATGAGACCTTGATGGCTGATTACAACGAAGCCAATCAATCTAAACTTGAAAAAGTCATGGCAGAGATGGATTCGCTTGATGCTTGGGCGATTGAGAGTGAAGTCAAAACTGTTCTTACGAAGCTAGGTTTGGACGACTTGTCACAAAAAGTTGGTGCTTTGTCTGGTGGACTTCGTCGTCGTGTTCAGTTGGCGCAAGTTTTGTTAAATGATGCAGACTTGTTATTATTGGACGAGCCAACCAACCACTTGGATATTGATACCATTGCTTGGTTGACGAATTTCCTAAAAAATTCTAAGAAAACGGTACTTTTCATCACCCACGACCGTTATTTCTTGGATAATGTGGCAACGCGTATTTTTGAATTGGCTAATAGTCAATTGACTGAATATCAAGGAAATTATCAAGATTATGTGCGTTTGCGTGCGGAGAAAGATGAGCGTGATGCTGCAACGCTTCACAAGAAAAAACAACTTTACAAGCAAGAATTAGCTTGGATGCGTACGCAACCACAAGCGCGTGCGACAAAACAGCAAGCTCGTATCAATCGTTTCAACGAGTTGAAGACTGATTTGTCAGGAGCGACACAATCAACAGAGCTTGAGATTAATTTTGAAACAAGCCGAATCGGTAAAAAAGTTATCAATTTTGAGAATGTTTCCTTTGCTTATCCTGATAAACAGATTTTGACTGACTTTAACTTTTTGGTGCAAAATAAAGACCGAATCGGAATTGTTGGTGATAACGGTGTCGGAAAATCAACGCTTCTTAATTTGATAAATGGTGATTTGCAGCCGACAATTGGGAATCTTGAAATTGGTGAAACGGTTCGTATTGGCTATTTCTCACAATTGACAAAAGACATGGATGAAAATAAACGTGTCATCAATTATTTGCAAGAAGTAGCAGATGAGGTCAAAACAAGCGTTGGAACAACAAGTGTCACAGATTTGTTAGAACAATTCTTATTCCCACGTTCAACACATGGCACATTGATTTCAAAATTATCTGGTGGTGAGAAAAAACGCCTTTACTTGTTGAAAATTTTGATTGAAAAACCAAATGTGCTTCTTCTTGACGAACCAACCAATGACCTTGATATTGCAACCTTGACAGTTATAGAAAGTTTCTTGCAAACATTCTCAGGACCAGTTATCACGGTTAGTCACGACCGTTATTTCCTTGACAAAGTGACTAATAAAATCTTGGCGTTTGAAAATGGTCATGTTCGTGAATTCTTCGGAAATTATACGGATTATCTTGATGAAAAAGCGTTTGAAGAAAATGCCGTAGCGGAACAAGCTAAAAAAGCGTTCTCACAAAAGACTGAGAAGGAAAAAACGAAGAAAAAACGCATGTCTTACTTTGAAAAACAAGAGTGGGAAGTCATTGAAGATGAGATTGCCAAATTTGAAGAGGATATCGACACTATTGAAGCGCAAATGCAGGAAAATGCCAGTGATTATGGCAAACTAGCAGAGCTTCAACGTTCATTAGACAAAGCTAATGAAACCCTACTTGAAAAATATGAAAGATATGATTATTTGAGTAACTTAGCTGAATAAGCCCAGTCACTCTTTCTTGCAGAAAGAAGGTATTTCGTTACTTAAAAATAGAGAAACAGATTAGAAGGGAAAGTTACTATGAAACTAGTTTGGACTTATTTGAAAAAATATCCCAAATGGCTCATTTTGGATGTGTTAGGAGCTTTTACATTTGTCGTGGTTAATCTTGGTTTGCCAACAGCACTAGCTCGTATGATTGACCAAGGGATAACAACTGGAAATAAAGATAAGGTTTATTTCTGGGCAATTGTCATGTTTATCGTGATTATTGTTGGAGCGATTGGTCGTGTTACTCTGGCTTATGCGGCAGGAAAAATCACAACTAATATGATTAAAGACATGCGTAATGACATGTATGATAAATTGCAGGAATACTCACACCATGAATACGAACAAATTGGTGTGTCATCACTTGTCACTCGCATGACAAGCGATGCTTTTATTCTTATGCAATTTGCTGAACAATCTTTGCGTATGGGGGTTGTGACACCGCTCATGATTATTTTTAGTGTTGTCATGATTTTGGTAACAAGTCCGTCTTTAGCATGGATTGTTGCGGTGGCTATTCCCTTTTTGGTACTTGTGGTTTATTACGTCGCGACACATACACGGCCTCTATCTGAAAAACAACAAGGCACTCTTGATAAAATTAACCAATATGTTCGTGAAAATTTGACTGGTTTACGTGTCATTCGCGCCTTTGCCAGAGAAGATTTTCAAGAAGAACGCTTTGATAGTAAAAACGAAGAATATAAAGGCATTTCAAGTCGGCTGTTCAAGCTAACTGGTTTAACAGAGCCATCATTTGTCTTTATCATCATCTCAATGATTGTTGCCATTGTTTGGTTTGCCTTGAATCCGCTCTCAAGAGGTGATTTGCAGATTGGTAATTTGGTTGCTTTTATTGACTATGGCTTCCATGCGCTCTTTTCATTCTTACTTTTTGCCAATCTCTTTACCATGTATCCTCGTGTTGTTGTCTCAAGCGAGCGTATTTCAGAAGTTATGGCAATGCCAATTTCAATTACTCCTAATGAAAATGGTGTGACTGAGACTGAAACAAAAGGTTATTTGGAATTTGACAAGGTGACTTTTGCTTACCCTGGTGAGACAGAAAGTCCAGTTTTAAAAGACATTTCCTTTAAAGCCAAGCCTGGGGAAACTATTGCCTTTATCGGTTCAACAGGTTCTGGGAAATCTTCTCTGGTTAATCTGATTCCACGTTTTTACGATGTCACACTTGGTAAAATTTTGGTTGACGGTGTTGATGTTAGAGACTATCAATTGAAAGCTCTACGTCAGAAGATTGGTTTTATTCCTCAAAAAGCGCTTTTGTTTACGGGAACTATTGCCGAAAATCTAAAATACGGTAAAACGGATGCAACAGTTGATGAATTGCAAGAAGCAGCAGATGTTGCACAAGCTAAGGAATTTATCGAAAGCCGTGATGAGCGTTACCAAACACATTTGGCAGAAGGCGGAAGCAATTTATCAGGAGGACAAAAACAACGGTTGTCCATTGCGCGTGCAGTTGTTAAGAAACCTGATATTTATATTTTTGATGATTCTTTCTCGGCTCTTGATTACAAGACGGATGCGCAATTGCGTGCGCGTTTGAAAGAAGTCACTCAAGAAGCAACCGTCCTTATTGTGGCACAACGTGTGGGAACTATCATGGATGCTGATCAAATTATTGTACTCGATAAAGGTGAAATTGTGGGACGTGGCACACACGATGAATTGATGCAAACAAACACGATTTATCGTGAAATTGCTAACTCACAATTGAAAAATGCAGATGAGATGAAAGGAGAATAACAATGTCAAAACGCAATGTTTTTCTACGTTTATGGGATTATCTCCAACAATATAAAGGTGCGCTTTTTCTTGCCATTTTCTTGAAAGTTTTCAGCAGTGTCATGAGTGTATTGGAACCTTTTATTTTAGGGCTTGCCATTACAGAATTGACGGCAAACCTTCTTGACATGGCGCACGGTGTAGCAGGTGCTCATATCAATATTTCTTATATTGCAATGATTTTAGCTCTTTATTTCTTGCGAGGTTTGGGTTATGAGCTAGGAAGCTATTGGTCAAACTATTTCATGACTGACGCTGTGCAAAAAAGTATTCATGATTTGCGCCGAGATTTAAGTGAAAAAATCAATAAAATTCCAGTTTCTTATTTTGACAGTCAACAATTCGGAAATGTCTTGGGGCGTTTTACGTCAGATGTTGAAACAGTTTCAAACGCTTTACAACAAAGCTTTCTTCAGATTATCAACGCCTTCTTAACCATTTTCTTGGTTATTTGCATGGTGCTTTATCTCAATTGGCGTTTGGCTTTGGTGGTTATTTTAATCATTCCAATCACTTATATCAGTGCTCAGTTTATTTTGAAAAAATCTCAACCCTATTTCAAAAAACAAGCTGACGCTCTTGGTGATATGAACGGTTTTGTTCAGGAAAATCTAACTGGCTTTAACGTTATCAAACTTTATGGTCGTGAAGAAATTTCAAGTGAAGAATTTCGTGAAATCACTCAAAATTTGCAAGAAGTTGGTTTCAAGGCAAGTTTTATTTCAGGAATTATGATGCCAGTTCTTAGTGCAATTTCTGATATGGCTTACCTGATTGTGGCAGTTTTGGGAGCTTTGCAAGTTCTTTCTGGGAACTTGACGGTTGGTAATATGCAAGCTTTCGTTCAATACGTTTGGCAAGTCAGTCAACCCGTTCAAACCATTACACAGTTGGCAAGTATTCTTCAAAGTGCCAAGTCATCACTTGACCGTATCTTTGAAGTTCTAGATGAACCAGAAGAAGTTGCTGATGTAACAGAGCATTTGACACATGATTTAACAGGTCAAGTTAGCTTTGAAAATGTTTCCTTCCAATACGTGGCAGACAAACCATTGATTCAAAATTTCAATCTTGATGTCAAACCAGGTGAAATGGTGGCGATTGTTGGTCCAACAGGAGCTGGTAAGACAACGCTGATTAATCTTTTAATGCGATTCTACGACGTTACCTCTGGTTCGATTAAAATTGATGGGCATGATATTCGCAACTTGTCACGTCAAGAATATCGAAAACAATTTGGAATGGTCTTGCAAGATGCGTGGCTCTATGAGGCAAGTATCAAGGAAAATCTCCGTTTTGGAAACTTGGATGCGACAGATGAAGAGGTTGTTGAGGCTGCTAAAGCTGCCAATGTTGACCACTTTATTCGCACGCTACCTGGTGGTTACAATATGGAAATGAACCAAGAATCAAGTAACGTATCGCTTGGTCAAAAACAATTGTTAACCATTGCGCGTGCCTTGCTTGCTGACCCTAAAATCTTGATTTTGGACGAAGCAACGTCATCTGTTGACACACGTTTGGAATTATTGATTCAAAAGGCTATGGCTAAATTAATGGAAGGGCGTACAAGCTTTGTCATTGCTCACCGCCTATCAACCATTCAAGAGGCTGATAAGATTTTGGTGCTTAACAATGGTCAAATCATTGAACAAGGCAATCATGAAAGCTTACTAGCTGCTAAAGGTTTCTATTACGATCTTTACAATAGCCAGTTTACTAAAAACAAATAAGCTATCTTGGTGATAATTATTAATAAAAAACAGGATTTTATTTTAAGCAAGTCCTGTTTTCTTATTCTTGCATTTTTTAGTCATTGAATATCTGTTGCAAAGATGATATGATAGTAATGTTAATAATAACGATGTTTGGGAAAAGCCATCGCTAAAAAAAACCAGCCTAATGACTGAATTAGCGCCCTTGTGGATTCCCATGAGGGCTTTTCTTTTGCCCAAATATCTGAAAAGATATAGAGGAGATAAGATGAAACGTCAATCTGCACTTGTCGTCTTTAGTGGCGGACAAGATTCAACAACTTGCCTGTTTTGGGCTTTGAAACATTACGACCACGTGGAAACTGTCACGTTTAATTATGGTCAACGTCACAGTTTGGAAATTGAAGTAGCCAAACACATCGCTGCCGAACAAGGGGTTAAAAACCATTTGCTAGACATGTCTTTATTAGGACAATTAACTGAAAATGCCTTGACTCGTGATATTGTAATCGAAAATCCAGACGATGATTTGCCAAATACTTTTGTTGATGGTCGAAATCATTTGTTTTTATCGTTTGCAGCTGTGCTGGCGAAGCGTCTTGGTATCACAGACATTATTACTGGCGTTTGTGAAACGGACTTTTCAGGTTATCCAGACTGTCGTGATGCCTTTGTCAAATCACTCAATGTTACGCTGAATTTGGCAATGGATTATAATTTTGTTATTCAAACACCGCTGATGTGGCTTGATAAGTCAGAAACATGGGAATTAGCTGACCAACTTGGCAAATTTGATTATGTTCGAGAAAATACGCTAACGTGCTACAACGGCATTAAAGGAAGTGGTTGCGGTGAATGTCCTGCTTGCAAGCTTCGTCAGGCAGGTCTTGAAAAATACCTTGCAAAGAAAGGGCAAGCCTAATGTTTGAAATACCAAAAGAGCTAAAAGTCCCAACTGGTGAATCCTTGGTTTATTGCCCACGTCGTGTCATGGTTTCAAAAGAATTCACCTTTGATGCGGCACACCATTTGTTCAATTATGATGGTAAATGTAAGGCTTTGCATGGGCATACTTATCGTTTGCAAATTGCGGTTTCTGGACTGCTTGATGACCGTGGTATGGCAGTTGATTTTGGCGACCTCAAACAGATTTACAAAAAACATTTGGAACCAAGTTTAGACCACCATTACCTTAATGAAAGCCTGCCCTACATGAACACTACAGCAGAAAATATGGTTTACTGGATTTTTAAGCAAGTCGCGCAGTATTTGCCAAAAGAACGTGAGATTCGTGTAGAATATGTCCGCTTGTATGAAACGCCGACATCATTTGCGGAATTTAGGAGGGAGTGGGAGCTTGATGACTAAACGTCAGTTAACCCTTCCGATTCTTGAAATTTTTGGTCCAACTTTTCAAGGCGAGGGCAGAGCAATTGGGCAAAAGACCATGTTTGTGAGAACGGGTGGCTGTGACTATCATTGCGATTGGTGCGATTCTGCTTTTACTTGGGATGGCTCGGAAAAGCCTAAGCGAATGACTACTGATGAAGTGATTGAGCAGCTTGACCAATTGGGAACGTACGATTATGTGACTTTATCAGGTGGCAATCCATGTTTATTGGCGAATAATATGGCAGAGCTTGTTGCCAAATTAAAGGCACGTGGGGTGACCTTAGCTATTGAAACGCAAGGCTCGCGCTGGCAAACGTGGCTAAAGGACATTGACCAAGTAACGCTTAGTCCCAAGCCACCGTCAAGTAAGATGACGGTTAATTTTGAAACGCTTGATTTTATTGTTTCGCAATTGAAAAAAGACCAAATCACCTTTAAAGTTCCAGTTTTTGATGATGCTGATTTGGTATTTGCTAAAATGATTCAAAAACGTTATCAACCTGATGTTTTGTATTTATCAGCTGGTAATCCAGAACCGCACGCCAACGGCAATATCGTGGAACACCAGCTCGAGCGTTTGCGACAACTATGGGAGACAGTAGCAACTGACCCAGAATGGCAAAGCGTGCGCGTGTTGCCACAATTACACACGCTTTTATATGACAACCAACGCGGTGTTTAAAAGGAGAATGAGATGACTAGAACAGATGAAATGAAAGATTTGACCCTTTTGGGAAATCAAAAGACGACTTACACTTACGATTACGACCCAAGTATTCTGGAATCATTTGATAATCGTCATGTTGACAATGATTACTTTATCAAATTCAATTGTCCAGAGTTTACATCACTTTGTCCGATTACTGGGCAACCAGATTTTGCAACGATTTATATTTCTTATATCCCAGATAAACTTTGCGTGGAATCAAAATCATTGAAACTTTACCTTTTCAGCTACCGTAATCACGGTGATTTTCACGAAAATTGTATTAATACGATTGGTAAAGATTTGGTTGACTTGCTTCAGCCACGCTTTCTTGAAGTCTGGGGAAAATTTACACCACGTGGTGGCTTATCAATTGACCCATATTTTAATTATGGAGAGCCAAATACCAAGTATGAAAAAATGGCAGATTATCGCCTAATAAATCACGACTTGTACCCAGAAAACATTGATAATCGTTAATTGAGAACTAAAAAGAACTTCGTTCAAAAAAACGAAGTTCTTTTTATAGTCATAGTTAAATACGGAATGAAAAGGCGATTCCTGACCCCCCAACTGCCATTAAAAGTAATCCTGTTAGACGCCCGATAAAAATAGCTGAAAGTGCAGGATTGAGCAGGAGGAAGAGTCCTAAAAGAATGGCAAGGACCGCAGAGCCTAGGAAACGATTAGCGTCATAAAACCCTGCTTTACGCATTTGGAAACCACCAATTAAACGAAGGATGCCGCTAATAAGAATCCAATAAGCAGCAATCGTGATAACAGCACTCGATAAAGACATGGCTGAGCTTGATAGAAGAATAATTCCAAAAATAATAGATAAAATACTTTGCAACAAATACCAAAATGATCGCTCGACACTATTGGTATACATCAAAAGGCTGGTGATTCCAGACATGAAAACTAATAAAGCGATTATCCAACCAATCATTGCAGTCGTGGTAAAAGGATGCACAAAAAGAAAAATACCGATAAGTAGTGCTAGAATACCTGACCATAGTGATAAACGTTTCATAATATACCTCCTAATAATATACCATTATATTACCATATTTTTCGTGAAAAGGAGAACATAAAGTCCGCCAGAATGACGAAATCTAGCCCTCAACTTCACAAACGATGTTATATTTTATGACATAAAAACGGAATTTTTTCAAAAAAGTACGGTAAATACTTGACATAAATTTTCAGAAAATTTATAATATTCCTTGTAGTCTATTGATTACAAGATTTATAATCTGATTTTCGGAGGAAATATATATGACAACAGGTAAAGAGTATGTAGCTGGTGTCTTTGATAAAGTCAAAGCGCAAAATGCTCATGAACCAGAGTTTTTACAAGCAGTAGAAGAAGTATTTGAGTCACTTGTTCCAGTGTTTGATAAATATCCAAAATACATTGAAGAAAATCTTCTCGAACGTTTGGTTGAACCAGAACGTATCGTTTCTTTCCGTGTTCCTTGGGTTGATGACAAAGGTCAAGTTCAAGTAAACCGCGGTTTCCGCGTACAATTCTCATCTGCTATTGGACCTTACAAAGGTGGTCTTCGTTTCCACCCATCAGTAAACCAATCAATCATCAAATTCCTTGGTTTCGAACAAATCTTTAAAAACTCATTGACTGGTCAACCTATCGGTGGTGGTAAAGGTGGTTCAAACTTTGATCCTAAAGGTAAATCAGACAACGAAATTATGCGTTTCTGCCAAAGCTTTATGACAGAGTTGAGCAAACACATTGGTGCGGATACTGATGTTCCTGCTGGTGATATCGGTGTTGGTGGGCGTGAAATCGGCTACCTTTACGGTCAATACAAACGCCTCCGCAATGAATACACAGGTGTTCTTACTGGTAAGGGACTTACTTACGGTGGTTCTCTTGCTCGTACAGAAGCAACTGGTTACGGTGCTGTTTACTTTGCAGAACAAATGCTTAAAGCTCGTGGTGAAGATTTTTCCGGTAAAGTCGCTCTTGTTTCGGGCTCAGGTAACGTAGCGATTTACGCTACTGAAAAACTTCAATCTCTTGGTGCTAAAGTTGTTGCTGTTTCAGATTCATCTGGTTATGTTTATGATCCAGAAGGTATTGATGTCCCTCTTCTTAAACAATTGAAAGAAGTTGAACGTGCACGTATTGTCAAATACGCTGACGCTCGTCCAAGTGCAACATTTACACCTGCTGGTGAAGGCTCAATCTGGTCAATCAAAGCTGACCTTGCATTCCCATGTGCTACACAAAATGAAATTAACGAGGAAGATGCGAAAGCTCTTGTAGCTAACGGTGTTATTGCTGTTACAGAAGGTGCAAATATGCCTTCTACACTTGAAGCTATCGAAGTTTTCCAAAAAGCTGGCGTTTCATTTGGTCCTGCCAAAGCTGCAAATGCTGGTGGTGTAGCGGTATCAGCTCTTGAAATGGCTCAAAATAGCCAACGTACACCTTGGTCATTCGAAGAAGTAGATGCTAAACTTTATGACATCATGAAAGGTATCTACGATAATTCTGCAGCAGCAGCTAAAGAATTTGGTGCTGAAGGTAACCTTGTTGTCGGTGCCAATGTTGCTGGATTCCTTAAAGTTGCAGAAGCAATGTCAGCACAAGGTATCGTTTAAAATCTTGTCTTTCACAAGACTGTTGTATAACTCTTAATGACTTAATCAACAATCTTTTATAATCTTTAATTACATTCTCTAATATCAAATAACCGAAAATGAGTCCACGAAGTGTGGGCTCTTTTGGTTGGTATCGTTGCAACTCATTTTCTTTGAGAATTAGTTATTCTCAATTTTGTTGGTGCAATAAAATCTTGTGACAAATGTGAGAAAGCGCATGGTAGCAAGGTTTTATTTATTTTGTTATAATGTTTTTAGCGAAAGCGAGGGCTTGATATGGTTATAGTGAGAAATGCTTTGGCTAGTGATGCTGGGGCTATTTTGGCATTTTGCCAGCAGATTGGTTCAGAAACAGATAACTTGTCTTATGGAGAAGAAGGGGTGTCTGTTTCTGTTGCAGATGAGGGAATCTTATTAAGTGAGATTCAAAAATCTAAGACATCACATTTCTTAGTAGCCGAAGAAGCTGGTGAGATAGTAGGAACGTGTAATTGTAGTGCTTTTCGTAAAAAACGATTGGCGCATCGTGCAGAAATTGGTATCGCGGTGAAAAAAGCCTACTGGAATCAAGAAATTGGGCGTCAGCTATTAACGCGATTGATTGCAGCAGCGCAGCAATCAGGCTTAAAAGTCTTCTCACTTGAAGTTCGGTCTGATAACGACCGAGCGATTCATCTTTATGACAGTCTTGGTTTTCAAAAGATTGGAACGTTTAAGCACTTTATGGAAATTGATGACCAAGCTATTGATTTTGATATTATGGAATTACTATTGGAGAAAAAATGATTAAACAGATTGTAAGAGACACCTTTTTCTTGGCGCAAAAGTCAGAAGAAGCAACAAAAGAAGATTTGTATTTGGCACAAGACTTGCAAGATACTTTAGTGGCAAACCGTGATAATTGTGTCGGCATGGCTGCTAATATGATTGGCGTTAAAAAGCGAGCAATTATTGTTAATATGGGAGTAGCAGATTTGGTGATGTTCAATCCAGTTTTGCTTAACAAATCACTTCCATTTGACACGAAAGAGTCTTGTTTATCATTGACAGGAGCACGACCAACACGTCGTTACCAGAAAATTGAAGTGGCTTTTTTAGACAAAAATTGGAGCCAACAAACCTTAACCTTGACAGGGTTGCCAGCACAAATTTGCCAACACGAATTAGATCATTTGGAAGGTGTTATCATTTGATTTTCAAAAAAAACAAAAACAAACGTTGATATATCAATGTTTGTTTTTGTTTTCAGAAAATAATTGAAAAAATAAAGTAGAAGTGAAGCTTTTTCTTGACAATAGTTCTCATAAGAACTATAATGTATCCTACAAGAATAAATCTTGGTATTTTTCAGAAAGTGAGTAAAAGATGCATAAGAAAGATCCGTTTTCACAGTTTAGGGATTTTATCAATTTAGCGGAAAATCGTGTCCATGCTCTTGCGGAAAGTCATGGTGTTGAAAATCTGGCTGGTCCACAGGGATTTGCAGTGTTGTATCTCCATGATAATCCTGATAAAGAAATTTATATCAAGGATATTGAGAAGAGACTAAGAATTTCAAAGTCAGTAACTAGTAATTTGATTAAGCGCATGGAGAAAAATGGTTTTATCCGAGTTATTTCGTCAATAGAAGATAAGCGTTATAAGCAAGTGGTGTTGACTGAACTTGGAAAATCAAAGGCTCAAAACATTCAAGATTTCCATGATGAAATGCATAGACAAATCTTAGCTGGTGTTGACCATGAGGATCTCAAAATTTCGTTTCGCGTCTTTGACCGCATTTTGAAAAATTTAGAAAACAAGGAGTAACGCATGTTAAAAATTTTGAAACGCTTAACAGTAAAAGAAGTTACGATGCTTATTTTTGCTGTATTATTTGTGTGTTTGAATGTTTATCTTGAGTTGAAAATTCCAGATTATATGTCGGATATCACAACCTTGCTATCAACAGAGGGAACAAAAGTAAAAGATATTTTTGCTTGGAACTTTGATGCGCCAGGGATGCGTATGGTCTTGCTTTCTTTGGGAAGCTTTGCGGCATCCGTCGTTGTCGGTTTCCTGGCTGCTCGTATTGCGGCAAGTTTTAGTACACGTCTACGTGATGACATTTTCCATAGTGTCTTGAATTTTTCAGATGCTGAAATCAAGAAATTTTCAATTCCTAGTCTTTTGACACGTACAACCAATGATATTACACAAATTCAATTGGTTTTCACAATGGGAATCCAAGTCATTACTAAAGGACCTATCATGGCAATTTGGGCAATAACCAAGATTGCTGATAAAAATCATGAATGGCTATTGGTTCTTATTGTCGCAGTTGCGGTTATGTTCTTGATGATTATGTTCTTGTTGATGATGGTGATGCCTAAACAACGCATGATTCAAACATTAACCGATAAATTGAACAGTATTACGCGAGAATCATTGACAGGTATCCGTGTGGTGCGTGCATACAATGCCGAAGATTATCAAGATGCCAAATTTGCACAAGCCAATGATAATGTTACCAATCTTAACCTCTTTATTGGACGTTCAATGGCGTTGTTATCTCCAGTAATGACAGGAATTTCAAGCGGAATGACACTTGCTATCTACTGGATTGGTGCGCATTTGATTGAAAATATTGCCATTCCGACAGATCCAACGAAAATTGCTGGCGCTATGCAAGATAAAGTTGATTTGTTCTCAGATATGGTTGTTTATTCATCATATGCCATGCAAGTTGTTATGGGATTCATGATGATGATTGTTGTATTCTTCATTTTACCTCGTGCTGTTGTTGCTGCTGGGCGTATTAATGAAGTTCTTGAAACAAAATCTTCAATTGAATATCCAGAAACAAATCAAGCTAAACCAACTGAAAAAGGTTCTGTTGAATTTGACAATGTTTCATTCCGTTACAGCAAAAATTCAGAAGCTGTTTTGGAACACGTTTCCTTTAAAGCGAAAGCTGGAGACACGATTGCCTTTATCGGTTCAACTGGTTCTGGTAAATCAACTTTGGTGAACTTGATTCCACGTTTTTATGACGCGACAGAAGGAACGATTAAAGTCGATGGCATTGATGTTCGTCAATATGACCATGATACGCTTCATAAGATTGTTGGTTATATTCCGCAAAAAGCAGTGCTTTTCAGTGGGGATATCGCTTCAAATATGGATATGGGAGAAAGCAATAGTTCGCCACTTGATGATGACAAGATGTGGGAAGCTCTTGATTTAGCTCAAGGTAAGACATTCGTTAAAATGAAAGACGGTAAGTTAAAAGCACCTGTTGCTCAAAGTGGTCAAAACTTCTCAGGTGGTCAAAAACAACGTTTGGCAATTGCGCGTGCTCTTGCTCGTAAACCTGAGATTATCATCTTTGATGATTCGTTCTCAGCACTTGACTACAAGACTGACCGAATCCTTCGTTCACAGTTGAAAGAACGTACAGCTGATATGACGAAATTAATCGTGGCACAACGTATCTCAACGATTATGGACGCTGACCAAATTTTGGTCTTGGATGAAGGTAAAGTTGTTGGTCAAGGTACGCACGAAGAATTGCTTGCAAACAACGATGTTTATCGTGAAATTGCTTACTCACAACTATCTAAGGAGGAATTAGAAAATGGAAAATAAGAAAAAAACATCTTTCTATGACAGAATGAAGCCCTATATTAGAGGTTTCCAGCTTCCATTTCTTCTTGCAGTGATTGGAGCAATTGTTTCTGCGACGGTTACGGTTATTGGACCTGATAAATTAAAAGAAATCACCAATACAATCACCAAAGGTTTGACACCAACGGCGACTGGTATGATTCCAGGAATCGACTTGGATAAAGTTGGTAAAATTGCATTAACTTTGGCAATTTTATACGTTATTTCAGCAGTAGTTGGTTATATTCAAAGCTTTACCGTAGCGACTATCGTTCAACGTTTTTCACAACGTTTACGTAAAGCTATTCAGACCAAAATTGACAAGGTTCCATTGAATTACTTTGATAGTCATTCGCAAGGGGACACCCTTTCTCGTGTGACAAATGACGTTGACTTGCTTGGTCAATCGCTTAACCAAAGTTTGGGAACTTTGGTGACATCAACCATGTTATTGATTGGATCAATTTTCATGATGTTCCATTCAAATGTCAGCATGGCTCTAACAGCGATTGGGTCTGTTCTGATTGGTTTTGTTTTGGTTATGGTTATCATGGGCTCATCACAACCATTGTTCAAACGTCAACAAAATAACTTGGCTGCGATTAATGGTTATGTTGAAGAAATTTACTCTGGTCATAATGTGGTAACAAGTTATAACGCTGCTGGTGAAACAAGCGAAACCTTTAAAAAATTAAACACCAATCTTTATAAATCAATGTGGCAATCACAGTTCTTGTCAGGTATTATGATGCCGCTTATGATTTTCGTTGGGAACTTTGGTTATGTTATGGTCTGTGTGGTTGGTGCCGTTAAAGTTATCAATGGTGATATTACCATGGGGGATGTGGTTGCCTTTATGACTTATGTTCGTATCTTCTCACAACCATTGTCACAAATTGCGCAAGCTTTCACACAAATGCAATCAGCAACAGCTGCCATGAGCCGTGTCTTTGAATTCCTTGAAGAAGATGAAATGGAAGATGAGTCTGATAAGGAACGTCAACTTAGTGATGTTAATGGTGAAGTTACCTTTGATAATGTTTTCTTTGGTTATTCTAAGGATAAAACAATTATCCATGATTTCTCCGCTGTGGCGAAACCTGGTCAGAAAGTTGCCATTGTTGGACCAACAGGCGCTGGTAAAACAACCATTGTTAACCTGCTCATGAAATTCTATGAAATCGATAAAGGTCAAATCACTATTGATGGTGTGGATACACGTTTGATGACACGTGAAGAAGTGCATGACCAATTCTCAATGGTGCTTCAAGATACGTGGTTGTTTGAAGGAACAATCAAAGAAAACTTGATTTACAATCAAGAAAATATTACAGACGAACAAGTTATTGCAGCGGCTAAGGCTGTTGGTGTTCATCACTTTATCATGACACTTCCAAAGGGTTATGACACTTATCTTGATGATTCTGTAACACTTTCAATTGGTCAAAAACAACTCTTGACGATTGCGCGTGCTCTTTTGAAAGATTCACCGCTCCTTATTTTGGACGAAGCAACGTCATCAGTTGATACACGTACTGAAGAATTGATTCAAAAAGCTATGGATAAATTGATGGAAGGTTGTACATCATTTGTTATCGCTCACCGTTTGTCAACGATTAGAAACGCTGACCTTATCCTTGTGATGAAAGATGGTAACATCATCGAACAAGGCAATCACGATGATTTGATGCAACAAGGCGGATTCTATGCTGACCTCTACAACTCACAATTTGAAGTAGCTTAAAATTAAAACGAGTCTGGGACAACGTGCTCAGCCTCGTTTTTTGTTGTTTGCATATTCTAGTTAAAAGATTTTAGAAAGTTAGGCAAGTACCTAGCTTTTTCTTTTGTTTTTATTTTGTAATGGCATTTATATAACTTGCAATCAATTTGTAAAGCAAAAGTGGCATTTGTTTAGGAATTGAAAAATAGTCAAAATATTTGACTATTTTTGGTGGGTATGACATAATAATGGGAAATTATTGAAAACGTTTAAAAGGAGGGAAGAAAGTGAAAGCTGTTATTGTTAGCAAAGCAGGAGATAGTAGTGTTTTAAAGGTGACTCAGATTGCTAAACCGCAAGTGAAATCAGGTTGGTCTTTGGTGAAAATTATGGGATTTGGGATTAATCGTTCTGAAATTTTTACCAGACAAGGCTTGTCGCCGAGTGTCACCTTTCCAAGGATTCTTGGGATAGAATGTGTTGGCGTCATTGAAGAGACGACGGACGAGCAACGTTTGCCAGTTGGTCAAAAAATCATTTCGATTATGGGAGAAATGGGACGTGATTTTGATGGATCGTATGCTGAATATGTCCTTTTGCCAAATGAGCAGATTTATCCTATCTCAACGCAGTTGGATTGGGCAACGTTGGCGACGATTCCAGAGACTTATTATACTGCCTTTGGTGCTTATCAAAATTTAAAAATCACCTCCCGTGATACGGTTTTGGTGCGTGCTGGTGCTAGTGGTATCGGGACGGCTTTTGTGAAATTGGTAAAAGCTAAATTTCCTGACGTGAACGTCTATGCAAGTGTGCGCAATACTGCTAAAAAAGCGCAACTTTTGGACGCTGGATATGATGATTTGGTTATTGATGATAATGGTGTGCTAAAGACGGATGTGACATTCACGAAAATCTTAGAATTAGTTGGACCTGCCACCATCAAAGACAGTCTAGGGCATTTGCAAGAAAACGGAATTATTTGTTCCTGCGGTCAATTGGGACGAAAATGGTATCTGGAAGAATTTGATCCAATTATGGAACTTAAAAATAATGTCTATTTGACAACATTTTATTCAGGCAATGTTTCACAAGATAAGATTCAGAAAATGTTAGCTTATATTGAGCAAGAACAAGTAGATGTTCGCCCTGAGCGTGTATTTGATTTGGATAGTATCCAAGCTGCACATGATTATCTTGATAGTGTTGCAGCATTTGGCAAGGTCATTATTTTAAATAAGGAGGAAAATTTTAGTGATAAGTAATGCAAAAAAATACGCTCGTTTGCGTGATGAGCAATTTTCCCTCTATGAAAGCTACGCTAAAAAGCATGGGCTAAATAGTAAATCGTTATTAGTTTTTATGTGGATTTATCATAATCCACATGGAATGACACAGGAGAGCATTGCAAAACGAACATTTTCAACGAAACAAGTGATTCAAGCAATTGTTAAAACTTATATGAAAAAAGGAATATTATATTTGGAGCCTTCTCGAATTGACAGGCGCAAGAAGTTGATTCGTTTAACTGAAACAGGTCAGCAGTTTGCTGCTGAATTATTGGATCCGTTAGCAGATTTTGAAGCGCAAGCAATGAGCGCTTTGACTTTGGAAGAACAGGAAGTTTTATTGTCAGCGACAGCGATGTTCACTGATAGGTTAACAGAACTTTTAGAAAGTCATCAGGTAAAGGAACATGTTAAATGATATAGCTGCATATTTTGCAGATAATGGAAATACTTATTTAGGATACGTTTGGCAACACATTAGCCTAAGTTTCGAGGCTTTGGTGATTGCCTTAATCATCGCTCTACCACTTGGCTATTTTTCTTATGAAAAGCCGTTTGTACGACAATTGTCAACGCTTTTGACGCAAGGGCTACGCGTTATTCCAAGCCTTGGAATCTTATTTATTTTGATTCCATTCATTGGAGTGGGGCGCTTACCTGCCTTGATTGCTTTAGTGATTTTGGGAATACCACCCATTTTATTAAATACGATTGTTGGGTTTGCGTCGGTTTCAGAAAATTTGCTAGAAACAGCTTTGGGACTTGGTATGACAAGGTCTCAATTATTAACAAAAGTCCAGTTTCCGTTAGCTCTGCCACATATTTTAAATGGCATTAAATTGGCATTGGTGGAAATTATTGCTAGCGCAACCTTGGCGACCTATATTGGAGCAGGTGGACTTGGTACTTTGATTTTTACAGGATTAGGACTTTATCGTTATGATTTATTGCTAATTGGTGGTGGTTCGGTTGCGATATTGTCGTTCCTTAGTATGATTATTTTTGATTTAAGCATAAAAGGGGTAGAACATTATGAAAAATAAAAAGGTGATTTCAGGAGCGTTACTGGTAGTCATTTTGGTGGCAATTGTTGGTGGGATTTGGGCGTGGCGCAATAATCAATCTTCTGAAGTGCAGCAATCGTCAACCACTATTCGTGTGGGGTCGAAAGATTTTACGGAAAATCTAGTCATTGCTGAAATTTATGCGCTTGCGCTTGAGGACAATGGTTATACCGTCGAGCGTGTGTCAAATATTTCAAGTTCTTTGATTCATAATTCAATTGTCAATGATGAGATTGACTTATATCCAGAATATACAGGAACTGGTTTGCTGTCAGTTTTGGGTGAGGATATGGAAACAGACTCAGAGAAAGTTTATAAGACTGTCAAAAAAGAGTATGAGGAACAATTTAACCTGACTTGGCTTGATTACGCGTCAGCAAATGATAGCCAAGGTTTGGTTATTCGTACGGAAGTCGCCAATTCACTCAACATCAAGACGATTTCTGATTTGCAAGCTCATGCTAGTGAATTGCGCTTTGCTTCACAAGGGGAATTTGATGAACGTGAAGATGGTTTACCAGGACTTGAAAAGACTTATGGTACCTTTAACTGGCAATCTTCAAAGGTGTATGATAATAGTTTGAAATACAGTGTTCTTGAAAATGATGAGGCAGATGTAACGCCAGCTTACACGACCGAAGGTCAGTTGGTTAGTACGGATAAATTCACATTATTGGAAGATGATAAACAGTTCTGGCCACCTTATAATTTAGCGCCCGTTGTGCGAGATAATATTTTGGATGACAATCCAGATATTAAAACCATTTTAAATAATATTTCGGCAAAACTTGATACTGAAACAGTTACGGAACTTAATGCTAAAGTGGATGTTGACGGTCAAGAATATACAGATGTCGCGAAAGAATACTACGATAGCATAAAAGGTTAGAAAGATAGATTTATGACAGAAAAGACAATGATTCAATTTGAGCATGTGAGCAAAGTTTATGGTGATAAAACGGTTGTTAATGATATTAACTTAACCATTGAAAATGGCGAATTTATCACAATTTTGGGAACATCAGGTTCTGGTAAGACAACCATGCTAAAAATGATTAACAAGCTGATTGAACCAACGTCAGGGACGATTTTCTTTGCTGGGCAAGATATTGAGCAGATGGATTCCGTTAGCCTTCGTCGTCAGATTGGTTACGTTGTCCAACAAATCGGCTTATTTCCACATATGACGGTTGCTGAAAATATTGCAACTGTTCCCAAGTTATTGGGCTGGGATAAGGAACGCATTGAAAATCGTGTGGGAGAACTTTTAGATTTGGTGCAATTGCCTGCAGTGGATTACGGCGAACGTTATCCGAGTGAATTATCTGGTGGTCAGCAGCAGCGGATAGGTGTTGCGCGTGCTTTAGCTGCTGACCCTGATGTCATGTTATTTGATGAACCATTTGGTGCCATTGATGCTATTACTCGTAATGATTTACAAGAGGAATTGCAAGCGATTCATCAGAAATTAAGTCAAAAGACATTTGTTTTTATCACTCACGATATTTATGAGGCATTTAAACTGGGAACACGCGTGGTTATCATGGATAATGGTACTATTTGCCAGTTTGACACACCAGAAAATATTATCAAAAATCCAGGAAATGAATTTGTTCAAAGATTGATAACAACTGCGCAGGAACAAGAAAAACTGTGGAGGGCTAGCTATGATTGATTATTTTAAGACATCTTCTGATAAGTTAATCACGGCGCTCATTGAACATATTGAATTGACGAGCTTTTCCCTACTGTTTGCTTTGTTATTTGCTAGTGTCATCACGGTAATTTTGCTGTTTTACCCTAAAATAAGGCTGGCTTCTGTTTACGTCTTATCGCTATTGTACGCCATTCCGAGTTTTGCGCTATTTACCTTGTTGATTCCCGTGACAGGTCTGGGGACGCGAACAGCCATAATAGTTTTGGTAATCTATGCACAATATACGTTAGTTCGCACATTTTTAGCAGGATTGACACAAGTTGATGACAGTATTGTTGAAGCGGCGACTGGTATGGGGATGACAAGGTGGCAAATATTAGCAAAAATTCAGTTGCCATTGGCGCAATCCTCTATTTTTGCAGGATTACGTTTGGCAGCAAGTTCAATGATTGCTATCGCAACAATTGCCTCAACGATTAATGCAGGCGGTCTAGGTAGTATTTTGTTTGACGGACTCCGCACAATGAGTTTGCCTAAATTGCTTTGGGGTATCATTTTGACTGTTGCCCTAAGCTTATTAGTCAACCTCATCTTGTATCTTGTTGAAGAATTAGTCAAGAACGAAAGCGTGAGTTAATGCGTCTTGCAATAATAAGAACACAAACCAAGAAGTTGGGCATTTTGCTCAACTTTTTAGCTCTTAAAAATGCCCCTTTTAGCTTCTTATAAGGAATTTTGTTATAATGAAACTATCATCTAGTTAGGAAAAGTTATGACAGATATGATTTATGGAGAATATGCGGATTACCTGCCTTTGATTTTGGAGGACTTTAGTCAGCGTATTCGCAAGAAAAATGATGAGGTTAAAAAAGAGACTGGTTATAAGCTGTTTGAACATTTTATCGCTCGCGTTAAGACACCTGAAAGTATGACAGAGAAGTGTCAACGCAAAAATCTTCCAGTAACAACCGAGTCTGCCTTGAAAAAAGTGCGTGATAGTATTGGTCTGAGGATAATATGTGGTTTTGTTGATGATATTTATACTTTAGTGGACCTTATCCGTTCTTTTGATGATTGCACCATTGTTGCTGAGAAAGATTACATCAAAAATGCGAAACCAAATGGTTATCGTTCTTACCATTTGATAGTAGAGGTTGTGACGCCTTATCCTGATTGTTTGGGAAATAGGCAGGGATCATATTTTATTGAAATACAGCTTCGTACCATTGCTATGGATTCTTGGGCTAGTTTGGAACATCAAATGAAGTATAAGCATGATATTAAAGACCCAAAACGGATTGTCCGTGAGCTCAAACGCTGCGCAGATGAATTAGCGTCTTGTGATTTGACCATGCAAACCATTAGAAACCTCATCCAAGAAAGCTCCCAAGATTAATGAATATGAGCTACGATAGGAGATAGCATATGAAAATATTAGTTGCAGAAGATGAAATTCAAATGAATCGTGTGTTGACTACGGCGTTAACCCATGAAGGTTATGATGTGGATTCGGTTTATGATGGACAGGCAGCTATTGATATGGCAAATGAAAATGCCTATGACGTTATGGTCATGGACATTATGATGCCTGTCAAATCTGGCATCGAAGCTGTGCAAGAAATTCGTCAAACAGGCAACCAGTCACACATTATTATGTTGACTGCCATGGCTGAAGTTGATGACCGTGTGACAGGCTTAGATGCTGGAGCAGATGATTATTTGACCAAACCCTTTTCATTAAAAGAACTATTAGCGCGTTTGCGGTCGATGTCACGTCGTGTGGATACCAATTTCACGTCTAATATTTTGACCGTTGGAACAGTTACTTTGAATGTTGGTGAGCAGGAACTTGTCAGTCAAAACACTATTCGCCTAGCAGGGAAAGAATCTAAAATGCTAGAATTCTTCATGCTCAATGCAGGTAAGAAACTATCAACTGACCAGATTTTTAACCATGTTTGGGCAAATGACAAAGATGACCCAGAGATTGATAATGGCTATGTTTTTATCTACGTTTCCTACCTTCGTCAAAAATTGAAATCAATTGGTGCAAATGTAGTGATTGAGGGCAAGGAAATGGGTGGTTATGAGTTGAAAGAATTGTAGGTGATGCCATGTTTCGAAAATTAAGGCTTCGTTTTATTGCGATTACCTCTTTAGCAATTCTGATTGTATTGTTTTCAGTGGTTGGGGTGCTCAATTCTGCCCGTCACATTCAAAAGGTAAATGAAATCAACAAGATTTTAACCTTGATTTCAGATAATGGCGGAACCTTTCCAAGCGTCTCCAAAGCAACTAGTGAATTGGGTGATACTGTTTCTGTCGATACGCTCTTTCAATATCGGTATTTTAGTGCTGTTGTTGATAAGGATGGCAATATCACTTCGTTAAATTTGAGCAGTATTTCTGATTTGACCAACGAGCAAGTGGAAAATTACCTGATTAAGATTAATAAATCAGGTGATACGAGAGGTGATTTTCGTTACAGTAATCACACCTATTCTTATCTTGTAACGAACGAATCAGATGATTCGACATTGATTGTGGTCTTGGACTCAACAAATCAAGTCGAGGAAAATATGACACTAGTTCATCTTTCCTTATGGATGTCAGGGGTTAGTTTTGCCTTCTTTGTTCTCATGGTTTCTATTTTTTCTGGTAGGGTTATTGAGCCTTTTATCCGAAATTATGAACGGCAACGTCGTTTTATCACGAATGCTGGTCATGAATTAAAGACACCTTTGGCGATTATTTCGGCTAATAATGAATTGGTTGAGATGATGAACGGTGAATCAGAATGGACAAAAAGTACCAACGACCAAGTTGAACGTATGACTGGCTTAATTAATAGTTTGGTGGCTATGGCCCGTCTAGAGGAACAACCTGAAGTAGTATTGACTGATTTGAATTTTTCAGCAATTGCTGAAGATGCTGCCGAGGACTTTAAGGGTCCTGTCATCAAAGACGGCAAGCAATTTATTATGGAAATTCAACCTGATATTCATGTCAAAGCAGAAGAAAAATCACTTTTTGAATTGGTGACCCTTTTGGTTGATAATGCCAACAAATATTGTGATGCAGGAGGAACGGTCTCAGTTAAATTAAGCAAAGCTAATCGCCTCTCAAAAGCACGTTTGGAAATTTCCAATACCTACGTCGAAGGCAAGAACGTTGATTATAGCAAATTCTTTGAACGTTTTTACCGTGAAGATGAATCACATAATAACAAAAAATCAGGTTATGGTATCGGATTGTCAATGGCACAGACCATGGTTAAACTCTTCAAAGGAAGCATTAGCGTTTCTTATAGCGGAGATACCATTACATTCCTAGTAAGTTTGTAGGGGCGAAAACTCTAAAGCTGATTTGCAAGTAGAGTAAGCAACACTCTAATAACTTACTTTCTCCTGTTCAAAACTCGTTAACATCAACAAAAGACGATTTCCGTTTGGAAGTCGTCTTGTTTTACTATTGTATATAAACTCGTTTTCTGACTTACAAGCCCAATAAGCGTTTGACGTGTTCTGGGCTTTCATTTGGTCCGTAGTTGTTTGGAAAACGGTCGAGTGACTGAATTTGCTTGATGTCATCTGGTGTGAGTTCAAAATCAAAAATATCAAAGTTTTCTTTCATGCGTTCTAAGTGAACGGATTTTGGAATGGTAAGGATATCGTTTTGAACTTGCCAACGTAGAATGACTTGTGCCACAGTCTTGCCATGTTTTTCAGCTATGCTATTGAGCGTAGCGTCCTTAAAAATATTATCTTCTCCACGGTTGAAAGGGCTCCAAGCTTGGGTAGCTATGCCAAATTGGGCATTGGCAGCTTGAATGATAGGGTGTTGTTTGTAGGGGTGAAGCTCAATTTGGTTGAGTGCTGGCACAACTTCGGTATTGAGCGCAAAATCTGTTAAACGTCCAGTAGAGAAGTTAGAAACCCCAATAGCACGGATATATCCTTCCTTATAAAGCTCAATCATCGCACGCCAAGCGCCATGAGTATCACCATATGGTTGATGAATGAGATAAAGGTCAAGGTAATCAGTATCCAGTTTGCGTAGCGTTTCCTCAAAAGCCTTTTTTGTTTCGGTATAACCAAGGTGGTCAATCCAGACTTTACTAGTCAGAAAGACATCTTCACGTGAAAGACCAGAAGCTTTCATCGCACGCCCGACAGCTTCTTCATTTTTATAAATAGCGGCAGTATCAATTAAACGGTAGCCCACCTCAAGGGCGTTTTCGACTGATTCTTGGCATTGTGCTTGGTCGAAAATTTGCCAAACACCAAAGCCTAAAACAGGGATTTGGATACCATTATTTAACGTTTTAAAATTCATAATGTTTCCTCTTAAAATTCATAATGTTTCCTCCTTAGTTTTATTTTAGCACAAAAGAAAGCAAAATAATGGTATGAAGATTGCTTTATCAGTTTGCTTCAGGAAAGTCATTGAGGCTTTTCTTGATTTCTTGAATAAAGGCTGTTCCAATTTTTGAAACTTTTTTCTTTTTATTGGTCACATATCCAAGGGTATGTTTAGGACTATCTTGTAGAGGAATGAGGACAATTTGGTTACGAACGAAGCTATTTACAATTCCAAGACCAGAGGCGTAGGCGTCTGTTGCACAAAGTAAATTCATGACTGTTCCACGGTCATTGCTATAGAGCACGTGCTGTGTATTGTGAATTTGTAAGGCATCCTCGTCAAAATTCAAACCTGATTGTTCCTGACGGAAGCGAATTTGGTCGTAACCTTTTAAGTCGCTTTCAGAAATGACATCCTTATGTGCCAATGGGTGATTGCGTCTAAGAAAAACACGTGTTGGAAAATCACCCAAAGACGTAAATTCCAAATCATGGTGTTCCAGGGAAGATTCCAAAATATGCTTATTTTCGTCATCCAGATAAATAATACCCAAATCAGCTTCAAAACGAGCAACACTTTCTAAAATTTTCTTAGTGGTCGTTTCAATCGTTTGAAATTCTTGATAATCTTGATTGAATTCTTGGGCAACCTTTACCAACGGAATTGACAAGAAATCATAATGATGCGATGCTACCGTGAAACTCTTTTTAAATTGGTCATGGTAACGTTGCTCAAGCAAATCAAGCTCACCGATAATACGTTTGGCATATTTCAAAAAATCATAGCCATCTTCAGTTAAGCGCGTGCCTGTATTGGAACGTGTGAACAGTTGAACCCCTAATTCATTTTCTAAATCCTTAATAGAACTTGATAAATTGGGTTGAGTCATAAATAATTCCTTAGCTGCCTGACTAAAAGAACCTACACGAGCGACTGCTTCAACATAACGACATTGTTGAAAATTCATAAAACCTCATCCCTTCTTCATAATAGTTGTTGTCATTATAGCAAAAATAAGATTAAAAAATCAGTATATTTCTGATAGAAAAAAATAAAGCCGTGATAAGATTTTTGTATAACCTGTCATTAGTTTTCTAGATTATAAGCAGATTTTATGGATAATAATAAAAAATTTAGATTATACGAATGAAAAGAGACGTGGTAAGATAGGATTACTAAAAATCTTGAAGGAAGACGTGTCTATGATAGTAACCGAAAAGCAGTTAAGAAACATTTCAATAGTAACACTAATCATTTTTATCTTATCTCTTCTTATTTTTTGAAAATATCTCCTTTTAACCCATTGATTTCTGATTACCAGAGATCTGAAATCACGAAAGAAGATTTACAGTATCTTAATTGCTTAAAAAGTTTGACACATTTGCCTTGAAGATAAAAAGTCAGTCGAGAGAATATCTTGACTGGCTTTTTCTTTGGTTTTTGCTATAAGCAAATCTTATGGCTATTCATAAAAAATATAGATTTTTCAAGTATAAAAATGCATGATAGTATAATTGTCATACCAAAAGCAAAGGAGAAACAGATTATGACAACAAAGAGAGAATGGGTTTTAAAAGCATTTAAAAATGAAAAAGTCGACAAAGTTCCTGTCGGATTTTGGTATCATTTCACAACGGATGATGAAAGAGGCGACGGTTTTAATCCTGAGATTTTCAATAAAAATATCGCAGGACATAAAAAATTCGTTTCAGACGTCAATCCAGATTTTGTCAAGGTGATGAGTGATGGCTTCTTCACTTATCCTAATGAACAAATTCATCAAGGTGTCACTTCTATCAAAGAATTAGAAGGAATTGTCTCTATCGGTGAAAATCATCCTTGGATTACACAACAAGTTGAATTAGCCAAAAAAATACGTGAAGATTTCCCAGAAGATATTGCTTCTTTCTATAATATTTTTGCTCCTGTGACTTATTTGAAGTGGCAATTGGCAGGAAAAGGTGGCAATGGTGATGAAATCATTGAAAACTTTATCAAGGAAGATGCTGAGTTGACTAAAGAAGTTTTGGACGTGGTTGCTGGCGACATTGGCATCCTAACAAAATGTTTAATTAAAGAAGCAGGAGTTGACGGTATTTACCTCAGCGTTCAAAATTTGCAAGATTCACGTTCAAGCAAAGAAGAATACAACCAAGTGATTAAACCAGGTGAGCTTCACATTTTGAATCGTGCGATTTCTGCTGGTGGTACGAATATTCTTCACATCTGTGGTTATGAAGGCGCAACAAATGACATTATGTATTACACAGATTATCCCGCAGATGTCATTAACTGGGCAGTTGAATTGGAAGGTGTCAGCTTATCAGAAGGACGTCAATTGTTCGGTGGCAAAACAGTTCTTGGTGGCTTTGAAAATACTGAAAAAGGTTTATTATACCTTGGCAGTAAAGAAGCTATTCAAGGAAAAGTCAAAGAATTGCTTGATGAAGCAGGACGTCAAGGCGTTGTGATTGGAGCAGATTGTACCGTACCAAGTGATATTTCGTCAAAACGTATTGATTGGGTGAAAGAAGCAGTTGCTTTATGAGTTTTTAGGAAAAGGAGTGGATGTATATGAGTAAGAAAAAATGGATTGTTGCTGGTGGAATTGTTGTAGCGCTTGTTGCAGCGACAGTAATTGGACGTCAATTAACAGGTAAGACGACCGCAAGTGCTCAAAGCTCATCTGGCGATTCAGACAAGGTGACTACCCTTCAAGTCGCTCATACACAAAACTATGTGCCATACGATTATGTCGATGAAAATGGTGAAAGTGACGGATTTGAAGTTGCTGTTTTGAAAGCCGTTGATAAAAAATTGAAAAATTATAAATTCGAATACACAGGAACAAGTGACGAAGATTTGCTGATTGGTCTTGAATCTGGAAAATACGATATTGGTGTCAAAGGTGCATGGTACACTGCTGAACGTGCTGAAAAATTTGTGATTCCAGACGAAGCCATTGGTGCTAGTGTGATTGGCTTTGCCATTCGTAAAGAAGATGAATCAAAATACACAGATATCGATTCATTTGCTAATAGCGGTGGTAAACTCGTTCCAATTTCACCACAAAATGCTCAATATAATGTGATTCAAGAGTACAATAAAACAGCTAAAAATCCGATTGAATTGATAGAATCAGAAAGTTTCTCTGTTGCGGATGCCTATGCTTGGGTTCTTGAAGGACGTTACGATGCTTATTTCTCAATCAAGTTGTCATTTGAAGAAGCTGTTCAAGACGAAGATGGTGCTTATCATCAATATGCTGACCAATTAACATGGTTCCCATATAAAGGCATTGAAACTTATCCATTGATTCATAAAAATGCTACTAATGAAGCCTTTGCCGAAGAATATGATAAAGCTATTAAAGAGTTGAAAGAGGACGGTACAATCGCAAAACTTTCTGAAAAATACTTTGGAGAAGATGTCTTTAGTTACGTCACAGACTAGGAGATGCCTATGGTTTCTTATGAACCGTCTCGTGTGATAACATTTCTTCCGGAAATTTTATCAGCTTTACCTCTGACTTTATGGGTTTTAGTATTGACCATTTTATTTGGAAGCCTGTTAGGACTGTTTTTGGCTTGGTCACAGTTGTCAGGTGAAAAAAGCTTACCCTCTTTTGCAAGAGGATATGTCTTTATTTTAAGATGTACGCCCCCTATTGTGCTTATCTTTTTGGTTTTTTATGGTTTACCTCGTTTTTTAGAATGGTGGTTAGGCATCGATGTCAATGGTTGGTCTCGTTCAGTGTTTGTTATTTTAGCGATGACATTGTTGTTTGCAGCTAGTATCTCAGAAGTTTTTAAATCCTCTTATCAAGCACTTCCTAAAGGTCAATTAGAAGCAGGGCTTAGTATTGGTTTAACAGATTATCAGACATTTGTCAGAATCCTTTTGCCACAGGCGTTTCGGATTGCACTCCCCAATATCACGACAGCGATTATTAATCTATTAAAAGACATTGCTTTAGCCTATACGATTGGTCTAGTTGATTTAATGGGTGCTGGAAATTTGGTTATTTCACGAAATCTGGGCAATTATTCGCTTGAAACCTATACAGCGGTTGCCATTATTTACTGGGTTTTAGCGTTAATTTTAGCTGTTGGAACACATTTCATTGAAAATGAGTTAGACACGACACGAGGTTAAGGAGGGATTATGGATTTTTCTTACATTTTAGAAACATTTGTCAAAACTCTTTCTGGGATTCCAGTAACCTTGGGAATTATGGTTATTTCCATTCTTTTGAGTTTCTTTCCAGCTCTTTTTCTAGCTTTAGGGCGGATTTATAAGGTGAAAGGTGTTACGGGATTTTCAGTTATTTATCTCGCCTTTATTCGTTCGACTCCAGCTATTTTACTGATTTTATTTTTTTATAGTCTTTTTCCAAGTTTGATTAACCAGCTATTGAAAGCCACAGGTTTTAATATTTTTGACATTAATCCTATTTATTACGCTTACATTATTTTTGGGCTTATGACTACTGGAAGCCTATCTGAGATTATCCGCTCTGCCATTTTAACGGTTGATAAAGGACAGTTAGAAGCTGCACAGGCGCTTGGGCTTTCGACCAGTCAAGCTTATATTAGAATAGTTTTTCCGCAAGCTATTCGTCAGGCGCTACCAAATCTTTGCAACTTGGTGATTAATCTCGTCAAGGGGACCTCTCTTGTTTTTGTGATGACGGTGAAAGATATCACAGCGATTGCTAAGATTGAAGCTGCTTATGGTTACCATTATTTTGAATCCTATTTTGTTATTTTCATTATTTATATTATGATTTGTGGACTTATTCAATACGGTTTTAAATTTTTAGAAAAACGTGCTCAAATTGTTTGAGGTCAAGTTAGGAGTTTTCTATGTTATCAGTTAAAAATATCGAAAAATCATTTGGAGATAAAAAAGTTTTAGACGGGATTAGTTTGACAGTCAATCAAGGTGATGTTGTTGTCATCTTGGGACCTTCGGGTTCAGGAAAAACAACTTTCTTGCGGTCTCTTAATTATCTTGAAAAAGCTGATGCTGGGGAGTTGATACTAGATGGCAAGACCTACGATTTGGCAAAAATCAGTCGCAAGGATGTCCTTGAAATTCGCAAAAAAACAGCCTTTGTTTTCCAAAATTATAATTTATTTGCTAACAAAACGGCTATTGAAAATATTTTGGAAGGATTAGTCATTGCTCGCAAGATTCCAAAAGAAGAAGCTATCCCAATTGCTGAAAATGCGCTGAAAAAAGTTGGGCTTTTAGAGAAAAAAGACTACTATCCTAGTCAATTGTCTGGTGGGCAACAGCAACGGATTGGAATTGCGCGTGCTATCGCTGTGAAACCTGATGTCATTTTATTTGACGAGCCGACATCTGCTCTTGACCCAGAATTGATTGGAGATGTTCTTGATGTCATGAAAGAATTAGCCCAAGAAGGGGTCACTATGGTAGTCGTCACTCACGAAATGAGCTTTGCGCGTGATGTGGCAACACATGTCATCTTTATGGAAGGCGGACACATTATCGAAGAAGGCGACCCAAAAGAATTCTTCAGCAAACCAAAAGAAGAACGCACCAAACAATTCTTAACCCGCATCATCCCAGAACTCAATATAGACCCAGTGATTTAAACCAGTCCTTGACTGGTTTTTCTATTTTTTTATGATAAGGGCTAACATTTTCCAGTAAAAGTCGCTTTTTTTGTGGAACAATGATAAAATGGAGTGTAAACTAAAAATTGTAAGAGAAGAGCATGACTAAGAAAATTGGCGTCGGTAAGGCGCATAGTAAGATTATTTGGATGGGTGAACATTCCGTTGTTTATGGTTATCCTGCCATTGCGATTCCGCTTCAAGGAATTAAGGTTGAATGTCATATTTATCCAGCTGAAGAAAAGATTCACTTTGATTTTTATGATACGTTATCAACTGCCGTTTATGCGGCGTTAGAGTACCTAAATCACACAGATGTTTCCATTACCTATGCGATTCGTTCTGAAATTCCACAAAAACGTGGCATGGGGTCATCAGCAGCGGTTTCTATCGCAGCTATCCGTGCTGTTTTTGATTATTTTGAGCAAAGCATTGATATGAATACTCTGGAAATTTTGGTGAATAAAGCAGAGATTATTGCACATTCAAATCCAAGTGGGCTTGATGCCAAGACTTGTTTGAGTGATAAAGCTATTACTTTTATCCGTAACATCGGTTTTAGTACCCTTGATTTAGATTTGGATGCTTATTTGGTTATTGCAGATACAGGAATTTATGGTAATACGCGTGAAGCTGTTGAGAAGGTTGCTCAAGCAGAAGAGGCTAATTTACCACATCTAGCAGCCCTTGGCGACTTAACCGAAATTGTTCAAAAAGCTATTCAAGACAAAGATATTCAAAAAATTGGTCACATGATGACCAAAGCACACGCTCATTTACAAGCTATTGGTGTCAGCATTGACGTTGCCGACCAACTGGTTAAGCTTTCTTTGGAAAATGGTGCCCTTGGAACCAAGATGAGTGGTGGCGGACTTGGAGGCTGTATTATTGCCCTTGCAAGTACCAAAGCTGACGCAGAAAAAATAAGTAACGCATTAAAAGAAGGAGGAGCGGTTCAAACGTGGATCGAAAAATTGTAACGGTAAAATCATATGCCAACATTGCTATTATCAAATACTGGGGGAAAGCTGACGCTATCAAGATGATTCCAGCAACTAGCAGTATTTCTTTGACTCTGGAAAATATGTTTACCACAACAACTGTTTCTTTTTTACCACAATCGGTTGGTCATGATGAATTTTACATCAATGGTGTCTTGCAAGATGAAAAAGAACACGCAAAAATTTCTGCCATTATCGACCAATACCGTGGTGGACGTTCCGAATTTGTCAAAGTTGAAACTAGCAATAACATGCCAACCGCTGCAGGTTTATCATCAAGTTCAAGTGGACTTTCAGCGCTTGTAAAGGCTTGTAATGAACTTTTCGAAACTGGCTTAAATCAATCAGAGTTGGCACAAAAAGCCAAATTTGCTTCAGGCTCATCATCACGTTCATTCTTTGGACCGATTGCTGCGTGGGATAAAGACAGCGGAGATATTTATCCAGTGCAAACCAATCTCAAATTAGCAATGATTATGCTTGTTTTAAGCGATAGCAAGAAACCAATTTCTAGTCGTGAAGGCATGAAACGCTGTGCTGAAACGTCAACAACTTTTGCGGATTGGGTTAAACAATCTGAGCAAGATTATAAGGATATGCTTGCTTATTTGGAAGCCAATGATTTTGAAAAAGTTGGAGAATTGACAGAACGCAATGCACTTGCCATGCACGATACTAATACACACGCTAATCCACCATTCAATTATTTGACAAATGAGACCTATACAGCTATGGATTTTGTTAAATCGTTGCGCGCTCAAGGTGAAAAATGCTATTTCACAATGGATGCAGGTCCAAATGTTAAAGTTCTTTGTTTGGAAGAAGATTTAGAGCGCTTAACAAAACGTTTTGAAGAAAACTATCGTGTGATTGCATCACGTACTAAGGTGTTACCAGATGAAAACGATTAGTGTGCAGACAGGTGGAAAGCTCTATATTGCAGGCGAATATGCCATACTAACCCCTGGGCAAACTGCTATTTTGAAAAATATTCCCATTCCTATGACAGCGATAGTCAAAGAAGCCGAAAAAATTTCCCTTTTTTCAGATATGTTTGACTACGCTACTGATATGACAGCGGATAAGAATTATGCGCTCATTCAGCAAACCATTGTCACTCTGGCTACTTACCTTGACAAATCTTTGCATGATTTACCAGCATTTAAACTCGATATTACTGGAAAGTTAGAGCGTGACGGTAAGAAATTTGGCATTGGGTCAAGTGGTTCAGTGACGGTGTTAACGCTCAAAGCCTTGTCCGCATTTTATGAGCTAAAGTTATCAGCGGATACCATTTTCAAGCTTGCTTCCTATACGCTTTTAAAACTGGGGGACAATGGTTCTATGGGCGACATAGCTTGTATTGCTTACGATGATTTGGTGGCTTTCACCTCTTTTGACCGTCAAAAAGTGTCAACGTGGATTGCAACAGAAGACATCAAAACTGTACTTGCTAAAGACTGGGGCTATCGTATCGAAATCATCAAACCTGCGTTACTATGTGACTTCTTGGTAGGCTGGACAAAACAACCGTCCATTTCAAAAGATATGATTAATTTAGTCAAATCGGCCATTACAAGAGCGTTTCTTGAGGATACAGAAAGAAATGTTCAAATCTGTAAGCAAGCCCTTCAAACAGGTGATAAGATGGCTGTTAAGGCAAGCCTGCAAAAAGTTAGTGATTTGTTGCTCGGTTTAAGCTCAGCTATTTACAACGACAAGTTAAAGGCGTTGAAATCTGCTGAAAAAGGTTTAGATGTCATTGCAAAATCATCTGGCTCAGGCGGAGGTGACTGTGGTATTGCAATATCATTCTCAGAAAGCGACAGCCACGAACTCGCCCAACGTTGGCAGAAAGCTGGTATTGAAATACTATATCAAGAAAGATTAAGTGATGAAAGATAAATTAAGTTTAGTCAGACCAATTTGGATTGAGGTAACCAAGAATGATTAATCGCAAAGATGAACACATTAAGTACGCTTTAAAATATCAATCTCCTTATAATTCTTTTGACGATATAGAGTTGATTCATCATTCTCTTCCTGATTATGATTTAAGTGAGATTGATTTGCACACCCATTTTGCGGGGCGTGATTTTGAGTTTCCTTTTTATATCAATGCCATGACGGGCGGTTCAGAAAAAGGCAGAGCTGTTAATCAAAAATTGGCTCAAATTGCACAAGCAACGGGGCTTGTTATGGTTACAGGCTCCTACAGTGCTGCGCTGAAAAATCCTCATGATGATTCTTATCCTAGCAAAGAAGAATTTCCAGAGTTGCTGCTAGCGACCAATATCGGAATTGACAAACCTTATGAATTAGGGCTACAAACTATTCACGAAATGCAGCCCATTTTTCTCCAAGTTCATGTCAACCTAATGCAAGAGCTTTTAATGCCAGAAGGTGAACGTGAGTTTCGCCAATGGAAAGAAAATCTCGCCGATTATGCCACAAAAATGCCAGCTCCTGTCATTCTTAAAGAAGTCGGCTTTGGTATGGATTTAAAAACAATTGAAATGGCTCACAAGTTAGGTATTAAAACTGTTGATATTTCAGGACGTGGTGGCACAAGTTTTGCCTATATCGAAAATCAACGTGGGCATAATCGTTCTTACCTCGATGAGTGGGGACAAAGCACGGTCCAAACGCTGTTAAATGCTCAGCCGATGATTGATAAGATTGAAATCTTGGCGTCTGGTGGCGTTCGTCATCCTTTGGATATTATAAAATGCTTGGTTTTAGGAGCAAAAGCGGTAGGAGTATCGCGAGCAATCCTAGAACTCGTCGAAAAATATTCTGTTGAAGAAGTCATCACAATCATTAATGGCTGGAAAGACGACTTGCGCCTCATCATGTGTGCTCTGAATTGCAAAACAATTGCCGAACTTAGACAGGTAGATTATCTCCTGTACGGAAAATTAAACGAAGCAAACCAAAAACGCTGATTCTTTTGAATCAACGTTTTTTATATATTACTAAATTTATCACAACATGTAATAAACAATGGCAATGTAATGTAGCACTGAAGCTAGTAAAATGAAGAGATGCCAAATCATGTGGTCGTAAGGACGTTTTCTAGCGTAGAAGATTGCTCCGATAGTATATGAAAGACCACCAGCAAGCATTAGTAGCCAGAAAGCAACACCAGTTTTGCTAACAATGCTTGGAATAATGAAAATCACTAGCCAGCCCATAAGCAAGTAGAGAAAGAGTGAGAATCTTTCATTAATCTTCTTGGCAAAAATTTTATATAAAATACCAAAAATAGTTGCGCCCCATTGCAAGATAATAATAACATATCCGAGCCAGCCACCTACTAAAGAGAGAGCGACAGGAGTGTAAGAACCTGCAATAGCAATGTAAATCATACTGTGGTCGATAATCCGCAAAATGAATTTCTGTGGTGAATCATATTGCATAGAATGATAAATTGTCGATGATAGAAACATCAAGAAAAGGCTAATATCAAAGATAGACATGCCGACAGCTGCTTCTATACCATAATGGTGATAACTATAAATGGCAGTGATAGGAAGCAGGACAAGCATTGCCACAGCTCCAACAGCGTGAGTGACACTATTTGCGACTTCTTCGCCGAATGAAAGACGTTTACTTAATTTCATAGTCATGCTAGCATTCATCTTTTTCTCCTTCTAATTCTTGAACTAATTGGTGAGTTTGGTAATACAGCTGCAATGTTTGACAAGCTGAAACGACAACAGGAGGTAAGTCGTCTATCTTTTCACCATTCATGCAAGCAACAAAATCATCATAACGTTTTTGTGATTGGTTGTCCGCTGTTAAAATCGCCAATGTTTGGCTAATTTCTTGAATGGAAAAGACGTTTTTTAAACTTGTAATGACAATTAATCGTGCCACCTGCTTACGACTGTATTTTTTCTTAATCGGCTTTTCGAGATGCCCATGTTTAACATAATTGTTAATCATAGAAGCCGTTAATCCTTTTTCGTTTTGATGATTGGCTTCGCCGATTTGGTTGACATACAGCAGTACCTGATCTAAATATAAATCTATATCTGGTAATTCAGACCATTTTGGATAAGACATTGTCATAAAGTTTTATTTACCTCTTTATCTAGTATCGATAACTAGATTATATAATCTCTAAAAAATATTGTCAAGAAAAAACTTCATTTTGGAGAAATAATGTCAAAAAAATCAGAAAACTTAATATTTTTCGTTCATTTACAGTTATAAAAAAGCGTCCGGGAGGTTCCAGACGCTTTGTCTATTTCAGATTGTTTAGAATTGTTTTGGCAGTTTCTAAATTCATATGTGGTGCTTGCAAGAGTTGTTGAACCACTTTGCCAACTTCGTTTTCAGTGGCACCAGCAAGAAGTGCTAATGATTTGGCTTGCAATTTCATGTGTCCTGCCTGAATACCAGTAGAAGTCAATGCTTTCACGGCAGCGAAATTTTGTGCTAGCCCAACAGAAACAATGATTTTTGCAAGTGTTTGTGCATCTGGATGCCCTAGTAGTTCGTGAGCGATTTTAACGGTTGGGTTAAGTCCGATAGAACCACCGCGTGTTGCGATTGGCATTGGGAGCGTTAATTGACCGCGAAGTACTTGTTGCTCTTTATCAAATGACCAAGTTGCTAAACCACGGCATTGTCCGTCTTTGCAAGCATAGGCGTTAGCGCCTGCTTCGATAGCTCGCCAGTCATTTCCAGTTGCCAAGACAACGGCATCTATACCATTAAAAATCCCTTTATTATGTGTGGTAGCACGATAAACATCAACTTGAGCAAGTTTGCTTGCCAGTTGGAATTTACTTGCTAATGCTTGGGCTTCTGTTTTGTTGCGGCTGAGGTAGCGAAGGTCAACTTGACATTCGGTGGTAACCAGCGCCTGCGTTGCATAGTTTGAAAGAATTGCCATTAGACTTTTTCCGCCAGAAAGTTCTTCCAAACTAGGCACTAAAGCCTCCATCATGGTGTTGACCATATTGGCTCCCATAGCTTCTTGTGTATCAACCGTCAAGTAAACAATCAGAAACTCATCTTTTTCTTCCACAGTCAATTCTCTAGCGCCGCCACCACGTTTTACGATAGAAGGGTGAGCTTCATTGGCTAAGGTCAATAGCTGCGCAGAATGATTCAAGATAGTTTCTTTTGCGATAGCTTTGTCTACCACATCATAAAGGGCAACTTGACCAATCATTTTTCGAGAATGAACTTTGGTCTTAAAACCACCTGAACGTTTGATGATTTTAGCTGCAAAACTAGCCGCCGCCACCACTGAAGGTTCTTCAGTTACCATTGGAACGTTGAAAGTAGCACCATCAACCTGAAAATCAGGAGCAACTGAAAACGGCAAAGAGAAAGTTCCCAAAACATTCTCTGTTAGCTGATTGGCTGTTTCAAGCGATAGCAAGGTATTTTCTTTTAAGTCATTAAGCGTTTCAGTGCTTAAAAGACGATTATTTTCCAAATGTTCAAGACGTTCAGTTATTGCTTTTTTGGAGAATCCACTCCAGTTAACTTTAGTCGATTTCGTTTGTTTTTCCATAAATTCTTTCGTGTCCACGAATTTCTTTGAGGGCAAATGTTCCAGTTTTGTAATTTGCAAAAGAAGCATTACCGTCAGCATCTAAAACAGGTTCTTCAAAGAAGATTCTTTCGTAATCTTCAACAGAAAGAGCAATACGTTGTTTGAGTTCTTGAAGTCGGCTATTTTTAAGTTTGTCTTTGAAACCTTCAACCAATGTTCCAGTGAAAATTTCAGCAACTGCGCCACTTCCATAGCTGAAGAAAGCGATATTGTCACCGCCTACCAAGTTTTCACTATTTTCAAGAAGTGAAAGGAGTCCAAGGAAGAGTGAACCAGTGTATATATTTCCGACTTGTTTACTATAAAGGATAGAACTTTCAAAGTTAGCTTTAAGTTTTTCTTGCAAATCAGCTGGCAATGTTTTATCCATAATTTTATTAAAGCCTTTAAGGGCTAATTTTGGAAATGGTAAGTGGAAACAGAAAGCTGAAAAATCAGAAAGTGATGTATTAAAGCGTTTTTGAAATTCTGCCCATGTCGTTTTCAACATATCAAGGTATTGTTTGGTTGAATAAATACCATTGACATAAGGCGTTGTTGAATAATTAGGACGCCAGAAGTCCATAATGTCGCGTGTTTGAGCAACGAAATTATCATTTAAGAGTAAAATTTGTGGGTCTTGTGAGATAAGCATGGCAATGCTACCAGCACCTTGCGTTGGTTCCCCTGAAGTGTGGGCTCCGTAACGAGCAATGTCAGAAGCAATAACGAGGACTTTTGATTCTGGGTGTTTTTCAACGTGTAAGCGAGCGTAATCAAGCGCTGCTGTCGCACTGTAACAAGCTTCTTTCATCTCGATACTACGTGCAAAAGGTTGAATTCCCAAAAGGTTGTGAATACAAGTTGCTGCCGCTTTACTTTGGTCAACAGATGATTCTGTCGCAACGATAACCATATCAATGGCTTCTTTGTCATCATTAGTAAGAATGCTGTCAGCAGCAGAAGCACCAAGAGTTACAATGTCATCATTGACAGGTGCAATACTAAGCGTTCTTAACAGCAAACCTTTGCTGTACTTTTCAGGGTCAACTTGACGACTTTCAGCTAAATCATCCATGTTTAGCATATATTGTGATGTCGCAAACCCGATTTTATCAATACCGATTTTCATGAATAAACCTTTCTGAATGATTGAACTCACCTGATACTACAATGTTTACGAGTACCTGCCTAGCTAACTCATAATGAGCTCAAATGTCTTATGGCATATTGAGTTCGTGATTATTATTAATTGAGTGACTAAATGTCCAAAGATAATTCTACCATAAAGTTGTGAAAATGCTCTACAAAAAAATTATTTATTTCATTCGTCAAAGTAATGGCAAAATATTTTGAATACAAGAAAAATACTAGCTTTTTTTGTTTATTTCAGATAAAATAGGAAAGAATGATTTTTTTACAAAATCAAAAAATCCAAAGGAGTGAATGGCATGACAAAAGCTGATGTGATTTTTAAAGAAAATATCAAAAAAATTATGGAAGAAGGTGTCTTTTCAGAAAATGCTCGCCCTGTTTACCAAAGCGGTGGACAAGCTAATTCAAAATACGTTACGGGAGCGTTTGCTGAATATGATTTGAGTAAGGGGGAATTTCCGATTACAACCCTCCGCCCTATTCCGATTAAAAGTGCTATTCGTGAAATCTTTTGGATTTATCAAGACCAAACGAATGATTTATCAGTTTTAAATGATAAATACAATGTCAAATATTGGAATGACTGGGAAGTTGACAACTCTGGAACGATTGGCGAACGTTATGGTGCTGTTGTCAAAAAACACGACATTATCCGTAAAATATTGAAACAATTAGAGGAAAATCCATGGAATCGTCGTAATGTCATCTCACTTTGGGATTACGAAGCTTTTGAAAATACAGACGGACTTTTGCCATGTGCTTTTCAAACAATGTATGATGTGCGTCGTGTTGACGGTGAGATTTACCTTGATGCAACTTTGACTCAACGTTCAAATGATATGCTTGTTTCACACCACATCAATGCTATGCAATATGTTGCCCTTCAAATGATGATTGCTAAGCATTTTGGTTGGAAAGTGGGAAAATTCTTCTACTTTGTCAATAACTTGCATATCTACGATAATCAATTCGAGCAAGCTCGAGAATTGCTTTCTCGCGAATCTACGGATTGTAAACCACGTTTGGTACTCAACGTGCCAGACGGAACAGATTTCTTTGATATTAAACCAGAAGATTTTGAATTAGTTGATTATGAGCCAGTTAAACCACAAATAAAATTTGATTTGGCTATTTAATCCCTCTTTTGTGGTCGTTTCCGTATCACATTTCTGTATTTTTTAGGGAAATCTGATAAAATGAAATAGACGAAATGAGAGGACTGTATGACAAAGAAAATCGTTGCCATTTGGGCAGAAGATGAAAATCGTTTAATCGGAGTAAATGATGGCTTGCCATGGCGTTTACCAAAAGAATTAAAACACTTTAAAGAAACAACCATGGGACAAGCCCTTTTAATGGGGCGTGTCACCTTTGACGGAATGAATCGCCGTATTCTTCCAGGACGCGAAACATTGATTTTAACAAGAGACAAGTCCTTTGAGGCAGATGGTGTAAGAATCGTTCATGACATGGACGAGGTTTTTGATTGGTTTAAAAAGCAGGATAAGACCCTTTATATCCTTGGTGGGGCTAGTATCTATAAAGCTTTTCTACCGCATTGTGATGCTATTATTAAAACAACGGTTCATGGTGTTTTTGAAGGTGATACGTATTTCCCAGACATTGATTTGACAAGCTTTAGAAAAGTCTCTGAAACCTTCAACGAAAAAGATGATAAAAATGCCTACGACTTTACCATTACAGTCTTAGAAAAATAAAATAGGGAGATAGGAATGCAAAGAAGTATTTTTGGTGTATTCACGGCTTTCTTAGCGGTTATTTGTATTTTATGTGCCCTCCCAGCACTTAGAAAAAAACGATATGGATTGGCAGTTCTTTTGTTTTTAAATGCCTTTACAAATATAGTCAATACCATTCATGCCGTGTATGGTACCTTATTTTAATTTAGAGAGAATAGAATTAGAGAGAATAAAAGATGGTTGGAAATCGAACAAATGATGTAAAAGTTTATTGCTCATTCTGTGGAAAAAGCCAAGATGAAGTGAAAAAAATCATTGCAGGAAACAATGTTTTTATCTGTAATGAGTGCGTGGCTTTGTCACAAGAAATTATCAAAGAAGAACTTGCTGAAGAAGTTCTTGCAGATTTAGCGGAAGTTCCAAAACCTAAAGAGTTGTTAGCAACTCTTGACGAATATGTCGTTGGTCAAGACCGTGCCAAACGCGCGCTTGCCGTAGCTGTTTATAACCATTACAAACGTGTTTCTTTTGCGGAAAGTCGCAACGAAGAAGATGTTGATTTGCAAAAATCAAACATTTTGATGATTGGTCCTACAGGTTCAGGAAAAACATTCCTAGCTCAAACTTTGGCTAAAACATTGAATGTACCGTTTGCGATTGCTGATGCGACATCATTGACAGAAGCAGGATACGTTGGTGAAGATGTTGAAAATATCCTTTTGAAATTAATTCAAGCAGCTGATTTTAATATCGAACGCGCAGAACGCGGTATCATTTACGTGGACGAAATTGATAAAATCGCTAAAAAAGGCGAAAATGTCTCAATTACACGTGATGTTTCAGGTGAAGGTGTTCAACAAGCACTTCTTAAAATCATTGAAGGAACAGTTGCTAGCGTACCACCTCAAGGTGGACGTAAGCACCCTAACCAAGAAATGATTCAAATTGATACTAAAAATATCCTATTCATTGTCGGCGGTGCTTTTGATGGTATCGAGGATATTGTCAAACAACGTTTAGGTGAAAAGGTTATCGGTTTTGGCCAAAATAACCGTAAAATTGATGAAAATGCTTCTTATATGCAAGAAATCATTTCAGAAGATATTCAAAAATTTGGCTTGATTCCAGAGTTTATCGGACGTTTGCCAGTTGTAGCGGCACTTGAACAGTTGACGGCTGATGATTTGGTTCGTATCTTGACAGAACCACGTAATGCCTTGGTTAAACAATATCAAACACTATTATCATATGACGGTGTTGAACTAGAATTTGATAAAGATGCTTTGCAAGCTATTGCTAACAAAGCCATTGAACGTAAGACAGGAGCTCGTGGTTTACGCTCAATTATTGAGGAAACTATGATGGATATCATGTTTGAAATTCCTAGCCAAGAAGAAGTGACCAAGGTTCGTGTCACTAAAGCGGCTGTTGAAGGCAAAGATAAACCAATTTTGGAAATTGCGTAAGGAGCTGATGATGACTGAGTATTTAAATACCCACAACGCTTCGCTTCTGTTGAGCGCAGCCAATAAATCCCATTATCCGCAAGATGATTTACCAGAAATTGCGCTTGCTGGGCGTTCAAACGTTGGAAAGTCGAGCTTTATTAATACCCTTTTAGGGCGTAAGAACCTAGCTCGTACATCTAGTAAGCCAGGAAAAACCCAATTGCTTAACTTCTATAATATTGATGATAAATTGCGTTTTGTCGATGTGCCTGGTTACGGCTATGCCAAAGTTTCTAAATCAGAACGCGCCAAATGGGGCAAGATGATTGAAGAATATTTGGTAAGTCGTGATAATTTGCGTGCCGTTGTCAGCTTGGTTGATTTGCGTCATGAACCAAGCGCTGATGACGTTCAAATGTACGACTTCCTAAAATATTATGAGATTCCCGTTATTGTCGTTGCCACAAAAGCTGACAAGATTCCTCGTGGCAAATGGAACAAGCATGAATCAGCAATCAAAAAGAAATTAAACTTTAATAAATCAGATAAATTTATTATCTTTTCATCCGTTGACCGCACAGGTTTAGATGAATCTTGGGATAGTATTTTAGATGAATTATGATAAGAGGCTGGGTTTTGAACTGCACCTCAAAAGTTAGACAGAAAAAATCTAACTTTTGAAGTGTTTTTATATGAAATTAAGTTATGAAGATAAAGTAAAAATATATGAGATGATAAAATCAGGATGAGCAAATTTATTTTGAGACAATCCCTGCTGAAAATTGTGTAGAAATTCTTCACATAGGTGCTTATGATGATGAACCTATCTCTTTTCAAAAAATGGATTTATTTGCTAAAGAAACTAATGTAAAGCGTTCAAAAAATTATCATAGAGAAATTTACTTGAATAATGAAAATCGTGTTAGCAAAGATAAGCTCAAAACCATTTTGTACTATCCTATTGAATAATGACTGGATGCTACTTTAGCATCATTTACCTAAAATCCTAAAATACCCCTAGACTAGTATTGGTACTAATCTAGGGGCGTTTTTTAATATCAAATATTACAAGCTTGCAAGCGATAGCGGACAACGACACTTGAATAATGGTAGATAATGCAAGCGAGATTTAGTGTTACTATCCAGATAGTTTTTTCATGTGTAAAATGATATAAAATAGCTGTCGTGATTGCGCCGATGACAAAACTAATAACAACAAGGGAGTAATTGATAGCTTGGCGCTTCATAGCACATGTTTTTTCATCGGCATTAAAATACTGATGCCAAGCTGTTATCATTTTACGGTAATTCCCAGACGTCATCAGAATAGAATAAGCGTGTGATTCAATCTGACTACCTGAAAATGTCAAGGTTAATAGCCCAGCTGCTAGTGCCAGTAAGACAACCCAAAGTAAACGAATATCTGGCAATAGTGGCAAAATCATTGTGACAATCAACAACGGTAGCAGAGCATAAACTCTCCAAAAGGCTGTTTTGGCATTGGCACGTATATGCAAACCAAACATGAAACCAATCGAGAAGAAAAGAACAGAAAATAAGCGAATCAGCGTTTGCTGCAATGGACTGTGACTAATATCGGCGATTAGAAAAAGAATATTACCAGTCTGAGTTGCGACCAAGGTGTCGAATTGTATTTGACAATAGACATCTAAAGCGCCTCCCAAAAAGCCAAGTAAAATGGCCTCAAAGCGACTGTTTTGAGGCATATATTCTAATTCATTCACATCATTTCCTTCTTTCTACAATAAGCTCAATACTTTTATTGTAGCACTTTCTCAAACAGCTAACTAGCTCATTTTCAGAAAAAATGACACTTATTTCAAAATCAACTGGTCGCCTGCCAGAAAACTTTTCTGAAAGTCCTCGACAGGATGAAAATATTGTTTGCCAAACTCATCAATTAATCCGTGGAATTCTTGTGCATCCGCAAAGGTAAATGGTTGCGGAAGTTCTGCAAGCAATATTGCTAAGCTTTTATAGTCAGTTAAATCATTAATTCCTAATTGTGTAAATAATGTACGAGCGTATTTATCAGCGATAAATTGCGGCTGGTCAAAGATATAAGCCATGAGAACATCAGCAGTTTCTGGTCCAACACCGTGCAAAGACAATAAGACTTTTCGCAGTGAGCTACCATATTGTTGAACAATCTTTGCGGGATTTTCCTCATGCGCCAAATACCAACTAGCTACTTCTTGAATAGCCTTACTTTTATTTTTCATAAAACCAGCAGGGCGGACAAGTTCTTCTAAGTTTTCTTTAGGTATATTCACCAGCACTTGCAAATCGTAGTTGCTAGCTGCTCTGATAAGTTGTGAAGCCCTAGTAGCGTTTAATTCAGTCGTATTTTGAATGAGAATAGCCTCAATGATGATTTGTTGCTTGGAATCAGCAGGCCACCAATTCGTTGCTCCCATATGTGTTAGCATTTTTTGATAAAGATTATAAAGTGTGAGTTGCATATCATTATCCTTTGTAAACTTTTTAGTTATTCTATTTTATCAAAATACCATAGAAAAAGCCCAACTTCTGTGAGTTGAGCTTAATAGGAGTGTTTAAAATACGGATTATTTTTCGCTGATGACTAGTTCTCCGTCAACCATGTCAGCTTTAAGGTGTCTAACATCTGTGTGATCGAGATAGAAATCAGTGATTTTATCGCGGATTTCTTGTTCAATGACACGGCGGAGTGGTCGAACACCCATGGCTTCATCATAACCTTCTTCGATAAGGTGTTGTTTAGCAGCATCACTAACCACCAAATCAATGCCTTTCTTGGCAATAGTCTTGCTAACTTCGTCAAGCATTAAGTCAACAATGTCGTTCAAATCTTCTTTAGTCAAGTGAGAGAATTCAATAATGCCGTTGAAACGGTTAAGAAATTCAGGGCGGAAGTATGGGGCGATACGATCCATAATTTTCTTGTCTTTATCATCTTGACCAGTCAAAGCTTCATTGCCAAATCCGGCATTAGAGGTAGCAATGATGACGGTATTTTTAAAGTTAATCGTATTACCTTGACCGTCTGTCAAACGACCATCATCCAAAACTTGGAGAAGAAGTGTGATGACTTGAGGGTCAGCTTTTTCAATTTCATCAAGAAGAATAATTGAGTATGGGTTACGACGAACACGTTCAGTAAGCGTGTTGCTATTGTCGTCGTAGCCAACATAGCCAGCAGTTGTACCGATTAATTTAGAAACGGCTGTGCGATCAGAGTATTCAGACATATCAAGGCGGATAATAGCATCTTTTGAGCCAAACATATCAAGGGCTAATTGTTTAGCAAGCTCTGTCTTACCAACGCCAGTAGGACCGACAAAGAGGAAACTACCAATTGGTCGATTACCTTCGTCAAAGCCAGCACGGTTACGACGAATGGCACGTGAGACGGCTTCAACAGCCTCATCTTGTCCTATGACTTTACCTTTCAAACGGCTAGCTAATTCTTTCAAGCGTTCAATATCACTTGCTCCCATATTTGACACGGGAACACCAGTTAATCGTTCGACAGATTCTGCCACATCATTAACGGTAGCTGTAACTTTTTGCCCTTCCGTATGGTTGTCAATTTGTTTTTGCAATTCTTCGATACGAACCTTGGCATTGAGAGCTGCTTCGTAATCTTCTTTAGCCACAGCATTTTCTTGTTTTTCTTTTTGGTCTGCAATTTCCTTTTCAAGAGATTTGACATCAGTTGCAGGGTGTTGAGCAGCCAAATGAGCAGCAGTCATATCAATCAAGTCAATAGCTTTATCTGGTAAACTACGTTGTGGGATATATTGAATTGAAAAATCAACAGCGGCTTTTAACACATTATCGGGGAGAATAACGTTGTGGTGTTTTTCATATAAATCACGAATTCCCATTAAAATGTTAAAGCTATCTTGAGCAGAAGGAGCATTTACTTTAACTTCGTTGAAACGGCGAGCGAGCGCAGCATTTTTCAAAATAGTATTACGATACTCGTCTTGAGTTGTTGCACCGATAACGGTCAATTCGCCACGAGAAAGCGCAGGTTTGAGAATGTCAGCTAAGCCTTTAGAACCAGAGTCGCCACCAGTTGACCCTGCGCCTAAAATTTGGTGGATTTCATCAAAGAAGAGAATGATATTACCAGCGTCTTTAACTTCTTTGACAAGGTTTTGGATATTTTCTTCAAAAGCACCACGATATTGTGTGCCAGCTTCAAGACCAGAAATATCAATAGAAATAATTTCTTTATTTTTGATAGCTGCTGGCACATCACCATTGACAATAGCTTGCGCTAAGCCTTCGACAACGGCTGTTTTACCAACACCTGCATCCCCAACAAGGACAGGATTGTTTTTAGTACGACGTGACAAGATTTCAGCAGTTTCTTGGATTTCTTTGTTACGTCCAATAACAGGGTCGAGTTCGTTAGCGCGTGCGCGTTCGGTCAAGTTTGTTCCTAATTTTGCCAAGATACCATCTTCTTTAGGAGCAGAACTAGGCGCCCCTTCTTGGTATTCCGCGTTTCCAGGGAGCTTACCTGTTTGGCGATATTGTGCAAATTCTTCAGGAGTAACTTCGCGCCCATTAATCAAATAGCGTCTGTTTTCTGAATTGTACCCGCCCATGTTACTCATAAGTTCGTTAAAAATATCATCCATATTTCCAAAAGGATTTCTTCCGTAAAAATTATTATTTGCCATAAATATTACCTCTTTTCAATCATATTTTCTAAAGTGATACTATTATACGATTTAGTATCTGGAAGGTTAAATCTCTTTAGTCTTTACAAATCGTAGTAGAGAGGTCGCATTTAAAGAGATTTCTTAATTGTTCCTATCAATCACCTTCTGATACTATAATATACTATTGGTCAGAAAAAGTCAAATATTTATATGCAAAAAATATGATTTTTTTAAAAGGAAGCGTTTTATACGAAGCTAAACCGATACTATAATCTGTTTTTGGATTTTTCCCATCTTTAAAGGATATTTAAAAACATGAAAAGAATAAAATATTTCATAAAAAGTGTTGACACAAGGAGAAATATTGGATATAATAATTAAGGTTTTGTAATGAAACTGACCTAAGACAGCAGGGGAGCCGTGCTCATAATATTCCTGCCGAGGCACAAAACGTAATGATGAAATAACGTATTTGTACTTTCGTGTCTAGGTTTAGGTGCGAATTTTTTTGTACCTAGCCCAAAAATAATTACGGAGGTAAAACTAATGAGTGAAGCAATTATTGCTAAAAAAGCTGAGCAAGTTGAAGCTGTTGCTGAAAAAATGAAAGCTGCTGCATCTATCGTTGTTGTAGATTCACGTGGTCTTACAGTTGAGCAAGATACAGTTCTTCGTCGTAATCTTCGCGAAAGCGGCGTTGAGTTCAAAGTCATCAAAAACTCAATTTTGACTCGTGCAGCTGAAAAAGCTGGTCTTGGCGATATGAAAGATCTTTTCGTTGGACCATCAGCAGTAGCCTTCTCTAACGAGGATGTTGTTGCTCCTGCTAAAATTATCAATGATTTTGCGAAAGATGCTGAAGCACTTGAAATCAAAGGTGGTGCAATCGAAGGTTCTGTTTCTTCAAAAGAAGAAATCCTTGCCCTTGCTACATTGCCAAACCGCGAAGGACTTCTTTCTATGCTCCTTTCTGTACTTCAAGCACCAGTTCGCAATGTTGCACTTGCTGTCAAAGCAGTTGCAGACAACAAAGAAGACAACGCGGCTTAATGCGTATGGTAGCTTAACGCTACAAACAATTATCTAATTAAAACAATTAATATTTTGGAGGAATCTATAATGGCATTGAACATTGAAAACATTATTGCTGAAATTAAAGAAGCTTCAATCCTTGAATTGAACGACCTTGTAAAAGCTATTGAAGAAGAATTTGGTGTAACTGCAGCTGCTCCTGTTGCTGTAGCTGCTGGTGGTGCTGCTGACGCTGGTGCTGCTAAAGACTCATTTGACGTTGAATTGACTTCAGCTGGTGACAAGAAAGTTGCTGTTATCAAAGCTGTACGTGAAGTTACAGGTCTTGGTCTTAAAGAAGCTAAAGCTCTTGTTGATGGTGCACCTGCTAACGTTAAAGAAGGCGTTGCAACTGCGGAAGCTGAAGAAATCAAAGCTAAACTTGAAGAAGCTGGAGCTTCAATTACTCTTAAATAATAGGGTAACTACTCAAGTAGCCTAATAAAACTGATAAACCCGCTGGTCTTAGGACTAGCGGGTTTTTTGTTTGTTCAAAAAGGGGCAAAAAAGGGGCAAATTATTTAGAAAGATTATTCAATACATCAACAACTCTTGACTTTGCATTTTTGGTAACATGTGTGTAAATCTCCATTGTGGTTTTGCCATTATCTTTATGTCCCACTCTATGTGTGATTGCTTTGAGTGGAATATTATTCTCAGCAAGCAAACTAATAAGTGTGTGGCGCAAGATATGCGGAAATAATCTTTTTTCGATAGGTTTTTCTAAAGTTTTGTTTGCATTTTTCATCAAATCGCCAATCATTGATTTTGATATGGGAATTCCAGAAGGTGAAACAAATATAAACCCCATATCTTTGTAGTTAGGGTTAGTTGACTTTCTAAGTTTATGTAGTTCAATAAATTCTTCAATAATTTCAACTTCTTTATCTGTTAAGTCAACCGTACGAATAGAAGCAGCGGTTTTTGGGGGTGTTTTAATACCTTCAGAACCTTTTCTTGTTGGGTCTAAAGTCCCATTTATTGTTATAGTTTTGTTTTCTCTATCGTAGTTTTCAAATTTCAGTGCACTTGCTTCACCGACTCGGCAACCGTTCAATGACATAAACTCAGCCATTCTAGCTACATGATACCCACGATTGTATTCTTTCATTGCATTAAGCAATCTTACCAATTCATCATATTCAAGGTATTTATTTGAAATGGATTCTATTTCTTCGTATGTTGTTGCTTTTTTAGGCAATTTAACTCTAACAATTGGGTTTGAGTCGATTAATTCCATATCTAAAGCGTATCCAAAAACCATGCTTAGAATTGATTTATGTTTTCGCATTTTTATATAATTACCTTCGAAATTAGTAAAGTATCTTTGAACATATTTAGGATCTATGTTTTTTATTTTAGTGTCAACACCAAATTTTTCTTTTACTTCATTGACAGCATAAAACATTGTTTTCTCGGTAGAAGCTTTGATTGACTTTTTATGTAATTCCCACCATTCTACCAATACATCTGTAAAAAGCATTTCGGTAGAATTTAACTCGCTTATCTTTTTACTTATCCGTTCATCAAGTATCTTTTGTGCTTCTTTCTTTGCTCGATTAGATCCATTCTCAAGAGTTACAGAAACCTTTTTCCATTTATCGGTATATGGGTCTTTGTAGCGCTCGAAATACTTATATTTGCCGTTGGATAATTCTTCAATCCACATTTGATTTATACCTCATTTCTTGATAAAATGGGTATAGTAAAGAGACCTACAGTATGCAGGTTCTTACTATACTTTTCATTGTCTCTACACTCAAAGTTTGGCGATGGCGAGTGTGAGACTTTTTATGTTATAATCGTTTTAATAAAAAATAAGATCTTGAAGGAGCTATGAGTATGAAGTATACCAAAATTATTCTAATAGTTATTTCATTAATTTGGACATCTATCAATTTTTACTCTGTTGTTACTTCACCGAATGTTGTTAATCTCACTTGTTTTCTTGGAATAGTACCAATAATTTCGAGTTTATATTCTGAGATAGATTGGATATACATAAACTGGAACAAGTTAAGGGCATATTTATTTTTAAAAACTGTTTCTTTTGCTCCAAAAAGTTCTAGATACGTCGAAGACAATATTAAATTTTCCGATTTAGAATCTTTAGTAAGGTCATCTCTAACTGCTAACAATTATATGATTGAAGAAGCTTACGTAAAGAGGACCGAGGAAGATTTGTATATGAGAATATTAAAAGATGGTTTAAAAAGTGACTTAACTGTGAATTTTCACAAAAAACTAGACGGGGGGCGTCTCACATTAAAAATCGATTATCAACTTGCTTATAGGGATGTCAATAAATTTTGGAAATCGTTCATTAATGTTCGTAACGAATTATTTTCACAATTTGCAAAAACGACGAATAGTAAGGAACGTTATGATGTCACAATTCAAACAACAAACGAAAAGAATTATAATCCATTCTATAGATTGACTGTCAAACACGTTGGTAGATCTGAAATTAAAAATTTTGATCTGAAATTTACTGATAATAATTTAACAGTTACAACTAATATGAATAAAATTTATGGAACATCTTCAAATTATCAAGACATTGAAAGACTTATTAAAGAATATGTTCCGCTTTCTCGTTTAATGTAACATTCCAATTGTCATTAAAGTCGCAATTGCAAATTCTAACATTGGATACTCTTTTTGATCAGATAAATCTGTTAATGATGTGAAAGATAAAATTGTACCTGACTGAGTTAGCATTATTGTACGAGATCTTCCAAGAATATCTAAAGTGCCAATAATTTTTGTCGCTTCATCATTATCCAAAGCTTCTATGGCTTCGTCATTAACATCTACTTCGTCACCAGAAAAAGACTTACTGGATACACCAGCATCGGTACTATTAAATGAAACACCCTTTGTTTGAGGCATCATATTAGAGATAGCCTTTAAATCAAATTTTAATGAAGTATAATCGATTTCCAAACCATCTATTTTTTCGAGTTCTTTTAAAAATTTTTTGGCAATTGGGGTTGTTGTACTTAGAAATAACAGTTGATCTGACGAAGAATAAAAAATGTCAAATTCGAAAGCTTTTTGGTAATTTTCGTATTGTTGGTATTCATCAGCATAAGGATTATAAACTAAAATTTCATCATCAATAGTTTTTGTGTAACTACCTTTAAATTTTATAAATGTCTTATTTTCAATATTTAAAGTTTTACTAGTTTTAGAAATAGAGCCAATTGTTACATTGGCTTTTTTTATATCTGTTTTTCCATCAGGAATATCAAATTTTTTAACTTTTCTTACTGAAATTGATGTTGCACCCATTTTTATTCTCCTTCTTTTTTATTCTCCTCAATCCATTTTTCGATTTTTTCAATTTGTTCATCAGTTAATGGATTTTCGTCAATATGTTCAAGTAATTCTCGAACAAGTCCCCTAAAATTATTATTCATAAATCTTTATTTCCTATGTTTAAGCATTATGCGCAATAACATCTAAAGCTCCAATAATACGTTGAGCATTTTCAATTGCTTCTTTATATTCTTTAGACGTGTTTTTTACAGGTTTTCTAAGAAGGTCGATAAAGACAACAGGTTTGCTAAAGTCGTTTGAAGTAACACGAATGGTCATGTTTAAGATTTTAGTTGTTGTTTTTCGCTTAGCAGTAATACCGCCAGCAATTGCGCCCAAGCCACCGAATACAGCTCCAGCAACAAGCGCTTGACCAACACCACCAGACACAACGGCTTGGTCGTTAATGATTAAATCATAAGATACTAACTCTTCAAATGAGTACCAGTCAGTATCGTTTTTTGATTTCTTAACCATACTAGGGATAAGTGATAAGCCACCAGTTCCCATTGCCAAGCCCGCTTTACCAATGGTTTTAGCTGTACCACCGACAAGACTTGAACCTTTAGCTTTATTTGCTCCGTGGATTCGATATACCTTGTTAGCTCTATCAATTTCTAAAGGTCCGATTTTATCAGTACGTTTATAACTGTTATTGTCTAAAAATCCCATTTTCTTTTTCCTCCTGTATTAACTTTTAGTATGTTCTATTAGTGTTATCGTTTTATCAAAATACAATTGATTGAATTGTGGAATTGTAACCATTTCGATAATCCAATACTATTTGAACTGCTTCTTGGATAGGAATGCAGTAGTTATAGACTAAAAAATTCTTTAAACGGTTCATGATTGCTGCACCAGACATATAATTTTCTCTGATTAAGTCATTGAAATTTTTACCATTTAAAATACTATTTTTTAGTCTTTCATCATTTAGCAAGAACAGAGAAGCTAGTGTGTTTGCTTCATCTTCGATTGGCTGCAATTCTTTTGGATAATTTCCAGTAGAAATGTTAGACACGTTAGACATCATAGAAGCATACATACGCTGCTTTTTATTACCTTCAAAATGAGCAAAAATGTGACTTAACTCATGTAGAATTGAAAACATAACTCTACCTAAGATAGGTCTTTGATTAATATAGACAACATATCTGTCTGAACAATCATAAGTCATGGTTACACCAGATAAAGGGTCGCAAAATTCTTTAGGTACAAATTTTATTTTGCAGTTATTGACTATACCTTTATATTTTATATCTTCTCTAGTAGCTTGACGTCCGCCAATATCTCTAAAGTATTCTTCGTATTGATCAACATCAAGAAAAACAAATAAAATATTGTATTTTCTTTCAAAGTAATCAATAACATGTTTGCTAGTGATTTCTGTAAATGATAAATTAAAATAGCGGCTAACTTCATTTAAGAAGTAATTAGCTTTCTGCTGATAAAGGTAGTAATCTGCAGAATCGATAAAACGATATTCCAAATAAAACACCTACTTCCAGTTTGAATCATCTTCGATAAGGCTACGAGCAGTCTGCATTAGCCCTGAAAGAGCATTGTTAAAACGTTCTTTTTCCATGTCAGTCATATTTGCAGTTTCTTTACGAAACATAACAAGAGCTTGCTGTTCCTGAGAGGTTATAAGATCGTTATTTTTGTTGGAAGCAATTGTAGGATTGTCTGTACGTCCCAAGAGATAATCAGTAGAAACATTAAAGTAATCAGCGATTTCTTGTAGACGGTCAGATTTTGGAGTTTTTTCTTTTAAAGTGTATAGGTAATTTACACTAAAACCTAAATCTTCAGCAACTTTTTGTAAACTTACACCTTGCTTTTTAGATAATTCCTTTATTTTTTCAAATGTTGAAAACATTGATATATCAGCCTTTCTTAAGGATGACAAAAAATATTTATAAAAAAGTGTAAAAATCTCTTGACTTATTTTACACTATAATATAAAATAGTTTTTGTAAGTTAAAGAGTTAGTAAAGTAACTTGTTAAAACTTATCAAAATTCAATATAGCTTTGGCGAGCGTAAAAGATTGATTTAATAACGTTTTATCAAGTGTTTTCTTTATGGATTTATTTTACACCATAGTATAAAAGATTGTCAAGAATTTTATAAAATTATTTACTAATTCTTTTGATTTACACTATATATTTTTTAGAAAGGAGCAAACATGAGTTTACAACATCAAAAATGGATTACTCTTGTCCAAGAAAAAATGTCACAAAAAGGTTGGTCGAAAAGTGATTTGGCACAAGTGTGTGGTGTTTCTTCGGCAATGATTACAAGGCTTTTGAAAGAAGGTTATGGTAGCGATAGTTTTAAATTACTAGTATCAAAAAAACTTGGCATTCGTGAACCTTGGGAAGAATTTGAGGGGTAATGTATGAACGAACAAAAAGAAAAACTAGCTGAAGATGGCGCTAGTTTGATAGTGTGGGCAGTTATTACGATTCTGTTGTATTGCTTTACAAGTGGTTGGCTATGGCTTGTGTTTAAATTCATCATGACGGTTATATTAATTTATAGCATTCGTGACTGGTTTGTAGAATGGACTTTATTTCTTAGTAAGTATAAAGTCAATAAATTCAAGTAACAATTCTTTTAGTGGAGGAAGAAAAAGTCCAACTAACCAAAAAATAATCTGAAATAGTTTGCTAGAGGTCTTCTCTTCGCTAATTCCAAGGTATTTAAGTAATTGGAGTGGAAGGGAAAGAACAAAGTGAATGAAATGGCGTAGAGAGTGAACATCTTGAAATTGAAGTTCGTAGTATGACTTTAAATTATCTAAAAGTACAATTTGGTCTCCTAAAATGTTCTGATTAAGACTAGGAAAACTAGCGATGACATCTATCTGATTAGTAGCAATTACATTAGCATTTCGTTGAACAATATTTTTGGCAAAACTTTCTTTACCATAGCGCTTCTTATATAACCTTGTGAAGACAGCATTGCTTGGTTTAACAGTTTCAGAGTCGGTTCTTATCCATTTGTCAAAATGTTCAGAAAGTTCTTTGACCTGTAGATAATCTGATTTTTTATCAGAGTATTCTAAATAACAAAAAAGAGCGATTATAACTATGATAGTTGCGTAGTAAAGCATATTTTACCTCCATTTTTTATTCCCATTATATCAAATTTAGAAAGGATAACACATGAAACTTAACGTAGAAATTACAAATCTAGCTGAGTTTATAACAGCAACAGAAGTAGCTCTAAAAAAAGCCGAAGAATTACAAAAAGCAATTCAACGACTTAATGATATTGATTTATTAATGAGAATCAATGAAAAAGATATACGAAGTGGAAATATAGCCACTGCATCCATTGATGCTGGTCAACTGTCAAGCCGACTTCAAAAAACATCAATCATAGGAAAGGAGCAAAAGCCTATGGAAAATTTAGCAAAAGAAGTGGAAGACTTAGTTAAAGTCAAAGCTACACAAGCATTGGTTCAATCTGAAACTTATCAGGAAGCCATTCTATTAGTCGGACAAAATGCAAGTTTAACTGAACATGGTCAGGCTATTAAAAAAGCTATTCAAGCTGAAATCGCAAGTCAAGCATTGAATAGCAAGATTAATTATAATTCTTCAACTTTAACTACAGCTGAAGAAGAGTAAACAACTGATGGATTTTCAACATCATAAAAAAATGAACTATTTACAAGCAATGTAGTAAAACTTGGAATTAATCCTTCTCGAATGTGGTTCCAAAGTGAAAAGAATTCACCTAATGAAGTTTCATTATCTCTTTTTACAATAGTTTGAAAACCTTGTTCTTCGTGAAAAATAATAGTTGAACCATCAGCAAACGTTACTTTAATTTTGGGCATAACTTTCACCTCCTTTCCAAAAATATTATATCACGGAAAGAGGTTAACTATAGAAAGGACGGTGCATGTATTTTGGACACAAAAAAAGCGACTGACGGCAATCAGTCGCATAACAAAAATAAACTTAACTAGATTATATCACATTTAAAGGGAGCACGCTATGCCGAAAGTCGAAATAACTTACAAGGCTGTCGGAATCAACGAAGATGCCGAGTGGGGCGATTATGACCACTTAATGCAACGTTGGGAAGGTTTGAGCAAGAGCGTTGCCAAACAGTGGGCAGCCGAAATGCGTGAACATCCAGAATTTAGGAAATATATTGATAATCCTACACATCGAATAGTTTTTATCAATTATAAAGGTTTTGAGCTGTTCGTCAAATGGAAATCGCGCAATAGGTATTTATCAAAGAAAGAAACATTAGCTGAAATGCTAAAAAACATGAAATTAGAAGCAGAGGTTTTATTATGACATTATTTAACTGGATTTTTACAAAACCTAACAAACAAGAAACTACTCAACCAGAATTCGTGTTTGAAAGTTGGGAAACAAAAGCAAAACGTTACGACAATGTTATTAAAGCGCAAAATGCTATGACACGATACATTCAAAGAGGTTGACATGATACAAGAAGTTATTAACGAAAATGAGTTCTTGAAAGACGAAAACAAACGTCTAAACAACGAACTGACAAAACATTACTTTGCGACAGTCGCAAAAGCAAATTTACTCGACATTATCATTGCTGAGGGCTATATCTTGCCATCAACGCTTGATAAATGTATCAATCAGCTTGATGAAGTTGACCAGCTAGAAATTAGAAAGGTTATGACAAAATGAGATTGGCGAAACAAAAATTAGGAGCTCAACAAAATGGATATGGTCGTATTGGGTGTGATATTGATATTTACAATGAAATCGCTGAAATTGCAGACAAATGTGGTTATACATTGACAAGTGTCACGAATGCACTGCTTGGCTTCGCTTTAGAAAACAGTGAAATTATCACGGAGACTAAAACGGTAGAAGTGAATACATTCAGAATTGGAAGTGAGGAATTTGATGGTAACAATTAATAAATTAGAAATTGAAAACGTCAAACGGATTAAAGCGGTCAAAATTGAACCGTCGGCAAGCGGATTGACTGTCATTGGTGGAAATAATAACCAAGGTAAGACCAGTGTTCTGGACAGTATCGCTTGGGCTCTTGGTGGTAATAAATACAAGCCAAGTCAAGCAGAGCGTGAAGGTTCAATGGTACCGCCTACGCTAAAAGTAACCTTATCAAACGGTCTTATCGTTGAACGTAAGGGGAAAAACAGCTCGCTTAAAGTCATTGACCCTAACGGTCAAAAAGCAGGACAACAGTTGCTTGATAGCTTTGTGGAAGAATTAGCTATCAATCTACCGAAGTTCATGGAAAGCACACCAAAAGACAAGGCTAACACGCTACTTCAAATTATCGGCGTTGGTGACCAGCTAGCTGAATTGGAACTAAAAGAAAAGGAAATCTACAACCAACGACATGCAATTGGTGTGATTGCTGACCAAAAGGAAAAGTTCGCAAAAGAACAGCCATATTACCCAGACGCGCCAAAAGAGCTTGTCAGCATTTCAGAACTTATTCAACAACAGCAGGCCATTTTAGCTAAGAATGGTGAGAACGCTCGTAAGCGTCAAAACGTAACAGTCATTCAACAAAATTACGACTTTAAGCAACAAGAAGTTGATGAACTTAAAAAGAAGCTTAGAGCGGCTGAACAACAATTAGACCAGCTAACGGAAGATTTACAAATTGCACAGACTGACGCTATGGACTTGCACGACGAGTCAACGGCTGAAATCGAAGAAAACATTGCACGTATTGACGAAACTAACAGACGTGTTCGTGCTAACTTAGACAAAGATAAAGCTGAGGACGACGCTAAACAACAACGTGAACAATACAATCAATTGACCAATGAAATTGAAGCTATACGCCAGCAAAAAACAGACTTGTTAACTAACGCAGACTTGCCACTTGAAGGCTTGTCAGTTAACAACGGTAAGCTTCTTTACCAAGGGCAAGAATGGGATAACATGAGTGGTTCACAACAACTTATGGTGGCTACTGCGATTGTTCGTAAACTTAAGCCAGAATGTGGCTTTGTTCTGATTGACAAACTAGAACAAATGGACCAAATCACACTTGAACAATTTGGCGCTTGGCTAGAACAAGAAGGCTTGCAAGCTATTGCCACAAGGGTGTCAACTGGTGATGAGTGCGCTGTGATAATCGAAGACGGTTATTCAGTCGTCAACGAAGCGCATCAAGCACAAGCTACAAAACCAGTATTTACAGCAGGAACATTTTAAAAAAGGAGAATAACAATGAAACAAACTAAAACTTTTATCGTCTTTCGTAATAAGGAAACAGGCGCTTATTTAATGGAATATCACAACAAAGAAACCACTTTAGCCTTTGAGTCAACATGGAGCGAAGACATTGAGGACGCTATTTATATTTCAAAAGAAAAATTTGAGGAAGAAAACGAACGCTATACAGGCATGTTACAAGTCTTTGGTGCAGAGCCATTAATCGTTGAAGCAGAATACACGCTTACAGCGTTAGACGGTAAAGAGCCAGAAGAAATCAAAATGACTACCTTTAACGATCCTACTGATTTGACTGCTGCACTTAGAAACCTTGTGGAAATCTTTGCAGGAGGTGACGATTAATGCAAATCACAAAAGGAAAACGCGCACGAGCCCAAAAAGTAGTCATCTATGGTCCAGAAGGTATTGGTAAATCAACCTTTGCATCACAATTCCCAGGAGCAGTATTTATTGACACCGAAGGATCAACCGACAACATGGACGTTTCACGCTTGAATAAACCGTCAAGCTATACCATGCTAAAAAATGAAATTGCATGGGTCAAAGCTAATCCTACTTGCTGCAAGACACTTATTATTGACACAATCGACTGGGCAGAAAGCTTAATAGTAGATGATATCTGCGCACTGCATCAGAAAAAAGGTATTGAAGATTTTGGGTATGGTAACGGTTATGTTTACGTTAAAGAAGAATTAGGACGTTTTTTGAACAGTTTATCAGAACTTGTAGATTTAGGTATCAATATTGTGTTAACTGCACATGCCCAAATTCGTAAGTTTGAACAGCCTGACGAGATGGGATCTTATGACCGTTGGGAACTTAAGCTTGGTAAAAAAACAAGCTCACAAACTGCACCACTCGTTAAAGAATGGGCTGATATGGTTTTGTTTGCAAATTATAAAACAGTCGTAATGACTGCTGATAACAAAAAGAAAAAAGCTACTGGTGGACAACGTGTTCTGTACACGCAACATCATCCAGCTTGGGATGCTAAAAACCGTCACAGTTTACCAGAGGAAATGCCGTTTGACTATGCAGGCATTGCACATATCTTTAATCAAGCGCAACAAACAGCGCCTGAACCTGCTCCACAAGCACAAGCACCAGCACAGGAACAAACACCAACTGCCGAACCAGCGCCACAGGTTCAACCACAGGCACAAGAAACGCCACAGCAACCGTCACAAGCGCCTGAAAGCTTAACGCAGCCTGCGCCAGAACGTCAACCTTACCAAGAGCCTAATTTAGCCTTACCACAAGCACTGCGTGATTTGATGATACAAAATCAAGTCACAGAGCTTGAAGTCCAAAAGGCAGTTGCTCAAAAGGGTTACTATCCAGAAGACACGCCAGTTATCATGTATGACCCAGGATTTATTGACGGTGTTCTTATTGGCGCTTGGGAACAAGTGTTTAGCATGATTAAAGATAATCGTATCTTGCCATTTTAGAAAGGAATCACAATGGATAAAACAATTAAATTAGACTTGTCAGCTATCGGTGAAGGGAGTCTACAAGAAAAAGTAGACAAAGAACTTGAAAAAATCTTTGACAACATTCTTGATCCAAATACTGAAAGCAAGCCAGCGCGTAAGTTAACGATTACGCTCACAATGAAAGCTGACGAAAGTCGTCAGACTGTCAGCACAGCAATGGAAGTGAAATCAACACTAGCACCTCAAAAAGGTGCAGCAACAACCGTCCTTGTTGGTCAGAAAGACGGTAAGGTCTACGCTAACGAATTGCTTAGTAGCGTTCCTGGTCAAACCTATTTCGACAATGAAGCGGTCTTGCGTACCGATATTGGCGAACCAATCGAAGCGCTAGAAAAAGGCATTAATGAAGATGTCATTGATTTTAATAAACAGAAAGCAGGTAATTAATTATGTCAGAAAACATTAAAGAAGCTATTGCATACGGCGTTGAGTTAGCAAGCCGTGAAGAAAAAATCATCACAGTTGATGACAAACACTACTATGATGATTCAAAAGCTAATCTTGTTGAGCTTGAACCGAAATTTTATCCAGATGTACTTGAATTATGCACGCTTGATAGTTTAGTCGACTACCTTAAATCAGGACTTAACAACACTAGCTATCAACGTTTAATGGTTATTGTGGAAAGTCCAACTCAAGTGTCTGTCTATACTGAAGATGATGAAAAAGCAGTACGTACACGTCTTGTTAGCGTTGAAGCACGTAACCCAAGCATTCAATACGGTTACTACATGTCATCAACTGACTTCAACGTTTACCTACAATCGAAATTTGAGGATACAGATGACCGTGACGTTGTTTTGAATTTTGCAAGCGCGCTTAAAATTGACAATGGTTCAGAAATTGTTGATAACGGTGTTAGCCAAACAACGACTGTCAAAACTGGGGTAGCTAACTTAGCAAAAGCTAAAGCACCAAACCCAGTCATGCTACGTCCATATCGCACATTTGCAGAGGTGGAACAACCAGCTAGCCAATTTGTTTTTCGTATTGATAAAAATGCAGAAATGGCATTATTTAGCGCAGATGGTGGCAAATGGCGCTTAGATGCAATCAACAACGTTGCTAACTACTTGAAAGCACAACTTGCAGAACAAAGCAATATTACAATTTTAGCTTAATCAAAAAGGAGAAATTAACATGACACAATTTAACAATAACTTTGACCATGAATTAGGTTGGGATGATGAAATCGTAACGGACGCTAAAGAATTCGTACAGCTCACGCCTGGAGACTATCAATTTACTGTTACTAACCTGGAACGTGGACGTCACACGCCAAACCCACAAAATCCAGGGAAATTGCCAGCTTGCAACAAAGCTACACTTACTCTTCAAATTGAAACAGCAGAAGGTATTGCACAATTAACACACAACTTATTCTTGCACACGTCAACTGAAGGTATGTTGTCAGCATTCTTTGGTTCTATTGGTCAAAAGAAACACGGTGAGCCACTTCGCATGAATTGGAACAGCGTGGTTGGTGCAAAAGGTGTTTGTCGAGTAAACAAACGACAAGGTACTGGTCAATATGCAGACCGTGAATATGACAACGTTAAAGCAATGATTTACGCAGATGAAGTTGATTGGACTAAAGTATTGAACGCGAACGTGCAAGATCAACCACAACAGCCTACATATCAACAACCAATGCAACCAACAGCACCTCAACAATACCCACAACAACCACAAGCGCCTCAACAAGCTGCAGGATTCCAAGCTGGGCAATTTTAAGAGGTAGCTAATGAAACTTAGAAAATATCAAGAAGAAGCCCGCGAAGCTGTTCAGCAAGAGTGGGAAGAGGGTAGAAAACGCACATTGCTCGTTCTTCCTACTGGGTGTGGTAAGACTATCGTATTTTCTAAGATTATCGAAGACCGTGTGAGAAAGGGCGAGCGGGTGCTCGTCCTGGCACATAGGTCAGAACTCTTAGAACAAGCTAGCGATAAATTAAAAACCGCTACAGGCTTAGGAACAGCACTAGAGAAAGCAGAGAGCACATCAATTGGTTCATGGTTCCGTGTTGTTGTTGGTTCGGTCCAAACAATGCAACGTGAGAAACGGCTTAGCCAATTCCCACCAGATTATTTTGACACGATTGTGATTGATGAAGCACATCACGCTATATCAGATGGTTACCAACGAGTATTGCAACATTTTGAATCGGCTAACGTGTTAGGCGTTACAGCAACCCCAGACAGAGGAGATAAAAAGAATTTAGGTAAGTTCTTTGACAGTCTTGCTTATGAATATTCAATTGTAGATGCAATCAAATCTGGTTATTTATCAAAGATTACAGCAGTTACTATACCGCTGACATTGGACTTATCAAGTGTCAGTCAACAAGCGGGTGATTTCAAAGCTAGCGAAGTTGGCACAGCGTTAGATCCATATCTAGAACAAATCGCAGATGAAATGGTTAAGCAATGTTCAGACCGCAAAACAGTTGTGTTCTTGCCACTAGTTAAGACGTCTAAGAAGTTTCGTGACATTTTAAACAAGAAAGGTTTTAAAGCCGCTGAAGTGAATGGCGAATCAGAAGACCGTGCGGAAGTCTTAGAAGATTTTGATAAAGGTAAATACAATGTTCTTTGCAATTCTATGCTACTAACTGAAGGCTGGGATTGCCCAAGTGTTGACTGTGTGGTGGTATTAAGACCGACAAAAGTTAGAGCACTGTACAGTCAAATGGTTGGACGTGGAACGCGTTTAGCTGAAGGAAAAGATAATTTATTGATTTTAGATTTTCTTTGGCACACCGAACGTCACGAGCTGTGCAGACCAGCGCATTTAATCACAGATAGTCCTGAAGTGGCTAAGAAGATGGTCGAAAACATGGCTGAGCAGACTAACCAACAATTTGAATTGCTGGAAGCTGAAGAAACAGCTAGCAAGGACGTTGTGGCTGAACGTGAAGAAGCACTTGCAAAACAATTGTCAGAAATGCGCAAGCGTAAACGTCGATTAGTTGACCCACTGCAATTTGAAATGTCTATCCAAGCCGAGGACTTAGCGGACTATGTTCCAGCGTTTGGCATTGAGATGACACCGCCAACAGACAAACAACTAAAAGCATTAGAGAAGTTCGGTATCTTTACTGATGATATTGGCAACTTTGGTAAGGCTAGCAAATTGTTAGACCGACTTAAGAAACGTCAAACAGAAGGCCTTACCACACCTAAACAAATTCGTTTGCTTGAACGCTACGGGTTTAAAAATGTTGGTATGTGGACATTCGACAGCGCAAGTAGCCTAATCAATCGCATTGCTGCAAACGGTTGGCGTGTTCCTCGTGGTATTCGACCAGCGGAATTTAAACCAGAATAAATAAGAAAGGATAAACATGGCAGAGAGAGATTTTGACCTGCTACCATTGCTGGATTATATCAATCCTGCCATGGTAGATTATGCGACTTGGTGCCAAATTGGTATGGCTTTGAAACACGAAGGTTATACCGCTATGGACTGGGATAACTGGTCACAAGCTGATACACGTTATAAACGTGGAGAGTGTTTCAAAAAATGGGATACTTTCAACGAAGAAGCAGGTAGTGTCGTAACAGGAGCTACTATCACGCAGCTAGCAAAGGATAATGGCTGGCAACCTGCGTCAAGTGGTCGTGGTGATTTCCATGAGCTTGATTGGGAAGACACCATTGACCGTGACTATCAAATCGTTGATAAGAATTGGATTGAGTCAAAAGAAATTAGAGAGCCACTAAATTGGCAACCTGCGCAAGATTTAATCAGGTACTTAGAAACCTTGTTTGACTCAACGGATTTAGTCGGCTACGTGACTGCGACATATCCAATTGAAACAGACAATGGCACGATTTATAAGCCAACACAAGGGAATTTTGACAGGACAGCTGGTGAGCTTATCCAGTTGTTGCAAAAGACACCTGACGATATTGGCGCTGTCTTTGGTGATTATAAGGAAGAAGCGGGGGCTTGGATTCGATTCAATCCACTTGACGGAAAAGGCGTCAAAAATGACAACGTCACAGATTATCGTTACGCACTCGTTGAATCAGATACATTAGACATCGGTAAGCAATATGCGCTGTTTAAAGAGCTTGAACTACCAATTGCAACACTCGTTCATTCTGGTAAAAAATCATTACATGCAGTCGTGAAAGTAGATGCGCGTGATTATCAAGAATACCGTAAACGTGTCGACTATATTTACCAAATCTGCAAGAAGAACGGTCTTGATATTGACACGCAAAACCGCAATCCAAGTCGTCTATCACGCATGCCAGGTGTCACACGTAACGGACACAAGCAATTTTTGATTGACACCAACATTGGTAAAGCCAATTATGACGAATGGTACCAATGGGTCGAAGATTTAAACGATGACTTACCAGACCCAGAAGGGCTGTTAGACAGCTGGGATGACATGCCAGACTTAGCACCAGAGCTTATCCATGGTGTGTTGCGTCAAGGGCATAAGATGTTGATTGCTGGTCCGTCAAAGGCTGGGAAATCATTCGCCTTGATTGAGCTATCAATCGCCATAGCAGAAGGTAGCAAGTGGTTAGGTTGGCAATGCGAGCAAGGACGTGTCTTATATGTCAATCTGGAACTTGATAGACCGTCAGCGCTACACCGTTTTAAAGATGTGTATGAAGCTATGGGACTTCAAGCAAACAACGTCCAAAACATTGACGTCTGGAACTTGCGTGGTAAGACTGTGCCAATGGATAAGTTAGCACCTAAGCTGATCAGACGTTCGCTTAAAAAGAATTATCAAGCTGTTATCATTGATCCAATCTATAAAGTTTTAACAGGTGACGAAAACAGCGCAGACCAAATGGCACACTTTACCAATCAGTTTGACAAAGTAGCAACTGAGCTAGGTTGTAGTGTGATTTACTGTCACCACCATTCAAAAGGTGCTCAAGGTGGCAAGAAATCAATGGACCGTGCTAGCGGTTCGGGAGTGTTTGCTCGTGATCCAGACGCGTTGATTGACTTAGTCGAACTTGAACTAAACGACAATCTGATTAAACAACGTACTGACAAAGCGAAATGCGACGTGTTTAAACGTGCTATCCAAGAGAAGAACTTAGACTATTACCAACACGAAATCACGCTTGATGATTTGCAAAGTGTCGCACAGATGAGTAAACATTTTGACAAAGCGCTTGATGACATCATGGTTAGAAAGCCATACTTGCACGAAATCCAACAAGTGGAAGAATCTATCAAGATTGCCACCGCTTGGCGTGTTGAGGGGACGCTTCGTGAATTCGCGAAATTCCCACCACTTAACATGTGGTTCAGCTATCCAGTTCACAGCGTGGATACAACAGGTGTTCTTGCAGATATTCAATTGGAAGATGATAAGCCTGCATGGCAAAAAGCTAAGGATAGTAGAAAGTCTAAGAAAGAAAAACTCAAAGAGCGACAAGAAAAATTAGAAACAGCTTATAGTGCATTATCTGACGGTTCAACTCCAGTAACTCAAAAAGAATTAGCTGAGTATCTGGACACTACAGAGAGAACCGTGCTGAATTATGTGAAAGAACATGAAGATTTTATCGCTCAAAAAGGAATAATTTATCAAGTTGCTAATGTAGAAAAAAATGAAAAATAACGTTTTTTTCAAAAACTGCATTTTACGAAAGAAAGAAAAAAACATGTTGAAAACAACGTGAAAGAGTACGTTTTTTTCATTTCCTAGTACGAAAAATAATGTTTTTTTCAAGTATTTCTTGCTAGGAAAAAAACGCGAAAAAAACATGTTATTTTCTGGAAGAAAACAGGTATAACTCTTACAGAGTTATTAAAAGTGTTTTTCCTTCGTCAAAAAGTCAAAGAGAAAAGGAAAAGGGGCTATAAGCTCTGCCCCTTTATCCTTTGTCTCATCTTTGACAAAGCGCGTGAAAAACAACTATAAATCAAAAAGTAGAAAAATGAGGTGGAAATATGAACAAACAAGAAGCGATTGAAGAAATCAAAGACGAAATAAAAAGAAATGGCAAGCGTAGCGGAAGTTTAGATTATTTAAACGGTAAACGCGATGGATTGGTGGATGCTTTGAAAATTATCAAGCAAATTGACGAGCCAGAAAAGCCAGTAGTACCGCAATTTGTGGCAGACTTCTATGAGTCAATCAAAGATGATTTTGAAGATAAGTTGTATGACCTATGTGTTCAACATGATAACGACAGCGATGAATTGAGCAGAGAGGTCTGGGACTGGCTTGTTTGTATAGCAAATAAACCAATTGAGACACTTGTTAAAATGAAACTTTATGGCTATGAAGTTGAGAAAGAGAAGTTGTATATAGCTAAGAACAAGATAACCAATTCTTATCTTGGAAAGAATGGCGGCTGGAGTCATTACGGACGTGCATGTAGTCCAGAAATTATAAAGCACTCTAAGAGCACTTGGAGATCACTTGGTGTGTGGGATAATGACTTATACGAAATTACAGAGGTAAAAGATGATTGAATTCTTTATCCCAATGAAGAAAATTCCAACAGTTACTCACCAGCAAAAGAAAGTTCGTGTTATACATGGTAAGCCACAATTCTATGAGCCAGACCAACTAATGGAAACGCGGGCAATGTTCATGGATTTGTTAGCGCCGTATGCACCTAATGAACCTATGGACGGTCCGTTAAGATTGACGACTAAATGGCTGTTTCCAAGAATAAAAGGTACTACTGATGGTCAGTACAAACATACGAAACCAGATACAGAAAACCTGTTGAAATTACCTAAAGACTGTATGCAAGAACTTGGCTTCTTCGTCAATGACAGTCGTGTGGCTAGTGAGATTACTGAGAAATTTTGGGCCGATACAGTTGGAATATACGTAAGGTTGGAAAGCTTATGAAGATTGATTATATTGATTTCTTTCAAACGGAAGTGCCAAACTGGATGAAAGAAAGTAACCAGAAATCACAAGAAGTTGGTTTTGGAACAGTTGCTTACTGGGAATGGGCGAATCAGTCCATTGTGGCTATTTGTGAGAAGTACAGCAATGATGAGCTAGTCAACGGTCAGTTTCACTTAATCTGGGACTGGTTAGATAAACAAGCGAAAGGAGTAGGCAATGTATGAAGTAGTTGTTTATTTCGATAATATGATTGATAGTGTGACAACTTACGAGAATGAAGCGATAGCTTATGCTGAAGCCGATAATCTTAAGTGGCGCTATCGGACTAGTCGGCTTTATCGTGTGGAGGTGAGAAAAGCAGATGAAAAATGAAGATTTTGTAAATTTTGTGTTTGGATTAGTTGTCATGCTTGCAGTGATTATGTTTATCGCTATTGGTTATGGCATTGGCGAACGCGAAAGCAAGTCTGAAATCGCAGAGTTAAAGACTGAACTCAAACAAGCTAAAGCACAAATTAAGGTGTTGGAAGAAAATCAAGTGATTGTGTATTATGCTGATAGTTATGACGGTCAGTAGCCCACAACGGTATCCGACTGGTTCGACTCCAGTCGTGGGTATTAGGCTAGAAAATAAAAATAAAAAAAGAAAGTAGGTTCAATGATAGTCATTCTCTAGTCGGTGACTTAGAACTCCTTGGATTTTTAAAAAACTCATTCGGTGCTCGTGACGGTCTTTAGTGTGGTTCGACTCCACGCACGAGTATAACCAGAAATAATTTAAAACGGAATAGAGGTGTTAAAGCACTTCTTCTTACAAATTAGTATATCGCTAGCAAGTTTATCTGGTTACTTGCTAGCAAACATAGCGAAATAAAATAGAAAGGGAAACTCAATGTAAATTTTAATCTAACGGCGATTATCGCTAGTTGCTTATTATTTAAAGGCGCTGCTATATATCCTCGTGGTAATTCAATGTGGGTCGTGCGCCTGCCCAAAAAGAAAAAGCCCTGCTCACGCAAAGGCTTGTGATTATAATATTAACGCTTACGTTATTATATCATAAAAGGAGAGAGTAGGGTGGGAAAATTAAGCAATTCACAATTAAAAGCACTTGATGAGCTATTGTTTGATTATGTTAGCATTGACCATAAAGTCGCAGTACGTAAGCTAGAAATTAGCGACGTGCCAAACACAGATGAAAATATTGGTGGTGGGCGTGCTAACATTGTGTCTAAACCAACAGAAAATACTATTGCTAAATGGGATAGTGACCAGCGGTTAAATAGTCTATACGCGCAGAAATATGCTGTAGAAAGCACGTTAAATGTTTTGGATTCTGACATGACAAAAATCTTTTGGTTGCGTTGGTCTCGTGGTAGTGTCAACACTTGGGAAGAAATCGCAGACAAAATGGCATACGACCGAAGTACAATCTATCGTAAACGTCAACGCATTTTAGAGATTTTTGCTGATTTTTACGGTTTTTGCTAAAGTTGCGACTTTTGGGGCTATTTGTCGCATCGAAAATGTTATATTATGGTATCATCAAATGTTTAGGTTAAGGACGAGGTTTCTTGAGATTTTAGAGTTGTGTTGTTTCGAATGGGTCCGCAACAGGTCAGGTCACAATGGCTAGAGTTGAAAATAAAGGGTAAAGTGTTAAACATCTTGTGACAGATGCCTGAAAAACGATACACAATACAGGTTGAGTGTATCACTGTTTGTCTGTGCAACCTTTTGGACGAACTGTTGGAATATAGTACAAATAGTTAGTACACTAGACTTTTAATCTAGAGATGTGGGTGCAGTTCCCACTATTCCTCTGACAGTCACACGTTTGTGTGGCTTTTTATTTTAGATTGGGGGTGATGAATTGACGTTAACGAAACTGCAAAAGAAATTTGCTGAAGGGATTGCTTTAGGTATGAAGCAAGGTCAAGCAGCACGTTATGCTGGTTATTCAGAAAAATCAGCTGATACACAAGCTTACAACAATATGAAAAACGTTGAAATTTTAGCATTTGCTGATGAATTAATCGAAGCGCAAAAGAGTATGTTAAAAAGGCGCTTTTCGGGTTTGGCATCTATTGCAGTTGATAAAACAATTGATATTTTGCAAGACGTTGATGCATCACCTCAAGCACGTTTAAATGCCGCTAAAATGATACTTGATTACGCTGGTATGGAAGAACCTAAACAGCTTAATGTTAGGGCTGATGTGAACCAGTCTAATCCATTTGAGGGACTGACAACAGATGAGTTAAGGAAGTTGATTGATGATGGATAAAACAGCAATCAAACAGCAAGCACGTTTTGAGTTAGCTCGTCGTGATTTCTTTTATTATTGTCATCTAATGGCAAGTGATTTCTATAAGCCGTCTCGTAAATACTTAGTTGAGCTTTGCAATGATTTGCAAGGCTTTTTAAGTGATGATGAGCATAACGTTTTGGTTATCAATGAACCGCCAAGGCACGGAAAATCAAGGACGGCAGGCATGTTTGTTCAATGGTTACTTGGAAATGACAATAACAAAAAGATAATGACTGGCTCATACAACGAAACGTTATCAACTGTGTTTTCAAAGAATGTCAGAAATGCTATTCAAGAAACGAAAGCAGATAAAGACGTTACTGTGTTTAATGACATTTTTCCAGATACGCATATCAAATATGGTGATGCCGCTATGAACTTGTGGAGTTTAGAGGGTGGCTATAACAATTATCTGGCTACCAGTCCAACTGGTACAGCGACTGGTTTTGGTGCTGATATTATTATCGTTGATGACCTTATCAAAAATGCTGAAGAAGCTAACAACGCTACTGTCCTGGAAAAGCATTGGGAGTGGTTCACAAATACTATGCTGTCTCGTCTTGAAGAAGGTGGGAAAATTATTATTATCATGACACGTTGGCATTCGCAAGATTTGGCAGGTAAGGCGCTGATTGAACTTCCTAAGTCTGATTACAAGGTCAAGCATATCAGCATGAAAGCTTATGATGAAGCGACAGATACCATGCTTTGTGATGAAGTCCTAAGTAAACAAGCTTATTTTCAAAAGACTAAAACCATGGGAGCTGACATAGCTTCTGCTAACTACCAGCAAGAACCAATTGACTTAAAAGGTCGTTTGTATTCTGGATTTAAAACTTATGATACAAGACCTAAATTCAAACGTATTAGTGCTTATACCGATACAGCGGATACAGGAAGCGACTATCTATCAAGTTATATTTACGGTGTGACATCTGACAATGAAGCTTATATTCTTGATATTGTCTTTACTAAAGAGCCAATGGAAGTCACCGAACCATTGCTTGCCAGAAAATTAGCGAAGCATGAAGTCAATACATGCGATATTGAAAGTAATAATGGTGGTCGTGGTTTTGCCCGTAATGTTGAAAGGTTAACTAAAACACAATACAACAACCATTACACGCTTTTTAATTGGTTTCATCAATCGCAAAATAAACAAGCTCGTATTTTGACAAATGCTACATGGGCGATTGAACACATTTACTTTCCAGAGAATTGGCGTCACAAATGGCCTGAACTTTATCAGGAACTGATGTCTTACCAACGTGAAGGTAAAAACGCACATGATGACGCAGCAGATGCTCTAACAGGTATTGTTGAAAGTATTAATAACAAAATTAAAACAAAAGCTAAAGTTCGACGTAAGTCAGCTTATGGTTTATAGAAAGGAGTCACATGCAGGACGATACATTGATTTATTCTCGTAGCAAATACGACGAAGAAAACCTAAATCTTGACATTATTTATAAACTTATCACCGTTCATGCTTCAGAAAGCAAACGGCTGAAAACGTTGAAAGATTACTACCTTGGAAAGCATGATATTTTAAATCATAAACGACGGTCAAATTTACCAAACTTTAAAACAGTTGCTAATCACGCTAAAGATATTGCCGACACGTCAACTGGGTATTTCATGGGTAACAGTATCACATACACGAATACGTCAGAAGCAGATATTGAACCGTTGCTTAATGCGTTTGATAAAGCAGATGTGGACCATGTAGATAACGAAAATGCTTTAAATATGGCTATTTATGGTCGTGCATATGAATTTATTTATGCAAAGGAAGATGAAGTAGAGTTAAGCGTTCGAAGTCTTGAGCCAGAAAATACATTTATTGTTTATGATGACTCTATCGAACAATGTCCGCTATTTGCTGTTTATTATTATGATATTATAGATGATGTTAGTCAAAATACCACATACAAAGCAGAGGTTTTAACGGAAAATTACCATTATCAGATGACTTTGCGAGGTTTTGAGGACGTTAATAATAAGTCATCAGCACCAGAAGAACATCATATGGGCGCTATTCCTATCGTTGAGTATCGAAACAATAGTTTAATGATTGGTGATTATGAGCAACAGCTAGGTTTGATTGATGCCTATAATTCATTGACTGCTAATCGTGTGAACGATAAAGAACAAGCTATCAATTCTATTTTGGTGCTTTACGGTGCTAGTTTAGCAGATAGTGCAGAGGAAGCACGCGAAGCTATGCAGATTTTGAGTGAGGAAGGCTTGCTTGAATTACCACCAGATGCTAAGGCAGATTTCTTAAATAATGTGCTAGATGAAAATGCTATTGAGGTGTTGCGTAAAGCGTTGAAACAAGACATTTACACATTTAGTCATGTTCCTAATTTAACAGATGAGAATTTCGCTAGTAATGTGTCTGGTGTGGCTATGGAGTACAAGCTGTTGGGCTTAGAAATGATTACTAAGACTAAAGAACAGCATTATAGTAAGTCACTTCGTAAGCGTATTAAGCTATTTTGTAACTATTTAGGTTTAAAACAAATTGCACTTGACGCAAAAGCAATCGTACCACAATATAAGCGTGGTTTGCCTAAGAATTTGCTTGAATTGTCTCAAATCATCAACAATCTTGATGGCAAGGTTAGTCTTCGTCAATTGATTTCTTTATTGCCGTTTGTCGAAGATCCAGATGCAGAATTAAAAGCGCTTGAGGAAGAACAAGAAAATAAGACTGACGAAGCGCCTGCATTTGTCCAAAATTTGCCATTAGACGAAGAAGATGATGTAGATGAGTAAGAAGTTAAGCTACTGGGAACGTCGTAAAGCACAGCTTATCTTTAATCAAATGGATAAAGCAGAAAAACAAGCAGATTCGTTTGACGCCATTTACGACGAAGCCAAACGTTATTTAACCAGACAATCTAACAAAGTATTTGATAAGTTTCAACGTGATTATGGCTTGACTGAAAAAGAAGCACGTTTAGTATTAAAGACAATAAAAGATGATAAGACAATTGATAATCTTAAACGACAGCTTCAAGCACAACCAGATAATTCAAACATTAATCAATTGTTAGCTGATTTAGACAGCCCAGCTTTTGCTTTTAGAATTAATCGCTTTAATGATTTGCAGAAACAGATTGATAATATTTCTAACAAGGTATATCAAAGCGAAAAGCAACAATCGGATACTTATTATTCTGATTTCATGAATGATAGTTATTATCATCATACTTACGAGCTTCAAAAACGCCTTGGTGTTGCATATGATTTTAACACCTTACCGGAGCGTGAGATTTCGTGTTTACAGCGTTCTAATTGGTATGGGGATAATTATTCAAGCAGAATTTGGAACAACACACAGGCGCTAGCAGATAGCCTAAAAAACGAGCTTTTAATTGGGCTTATGACTGGGCGTAGCACTCGTGATATTGCTGATATTATTTCACAACGTTTTGATGTTGGGAAGAATGCTTCAAGGCGATTGGTTCGAACAGAATCAGCTTATTATCATGGTCAAATGGAACTAAAAAGCTATGATGAAGCTGACATCAGTCAATATCAATTTGTAGCTACGCTTGACTTAAGGACGTCGACTATTTGCCGTGAACATGACCAAATGGTTTATAAAACGAAAGAAGCGACAGTCGGCGTTAACTATCCACCTATGCACCCTTGGTGTCGTTCGACAACCATTGCTTACTTTGATGATAAGTGGGCTAAAGGTAAGAAACGACGTGCGAAGGACCCTAAAACAGGTAAAAACATACTTGTTCCAGCTGATATGACTTATGATGACTGGTACACTAAACATGTAAAACCGTTGTATAAAGTTGACGGTTTGAAACAGTCTGATATTGATAGAGCTAACCAACAATACATCAAATACAAAGACATTTTAGGGGATGAAAGAACTCCTAAAACGCTGGCAGATTTTGTTGATTTAAAGTATAATAATGCTGAGGGATACAAGCAGTTAAGACTTAAATCACGTCTGCAAGAACACATAAATAATGGTGATTTGTCTTTGACTATTAATCAAGACAAACAAAATAGGCACACTCAAAATCATAAAGCTTATAATAATTATGTACAACATAATAAGTCAAAAGGAAAACCAATACCAGGTTATCTTACTGTGGATAATGCGACTGTCCAAAAGATTATAAACGATAATTATTTGAACGGCACAATTATTAGACGACAGAGTGGTCAGTATAGTGCTATTATTAAAATAGATACTAAGAGTGGTGTAGCTTATTGCATTCATGATTTAACAGGAGCTAACCCAATTGCGACTGATGAATTCACAATACATATTTCAAAATCGACAACGCATTTAGTTCCAAGAATACCAAGCGATAATAAAACTAAAGGAGGTGCCTCATGAAATTGTGGGAATATATAAATAAAGATGTTCGTATCATTTTAAATGATGGTACGTCTGTGGCTGGTAAAGTTTCTGATTGGTTTGATGGCTATGATATTGATGGCGAAGATGAAATCGTCATAGACAATCAATCGTACTCAGAAGACAATATTAAACAAATAGAAATCATAAGCACTTAGTCAATTTGATTAGGTGCTTTTCTTATGCTTAAAAGGAGATAAAATTTATGGTAAATTTCATCTGGCAATTAGCCAGTTTTTTATTTGGCTTTATTACAGTAGTGTTTTTATTGATTGTATTAATAACGTCTATTTTGGCTTTTATTAAAGCATTCATCAAGGAAGTTATTAAAGCTCTAAAAGAATAGTCGTAGTAATACTGCTTTTATTTTGTCCAGGCATGGAAGACGTTAAAAGCTATGGATTTAATAGTCGGGGACGACTTAAAACATAGGAGGTGCCAATTATGGCAGAAAAAAACGATAACGTTGAAGTGGTAGAAACTGATAAGACTGCTGCAGGGTCTGAACAATCAGAATCACAAGACGAGAAAAAGTACACAGACGCAGATGTTGATGCCATTATCGACAAGAAATTTGCAAAATGGAGAGCTGACCAAGAAGCTAAAGAATCTGAAGCTAAAAAGTTAGCTAAGATGAACGCTGACGATAAACAAGCATATCAACTTAAAAAACGTGAGCAAGAATTGGCTGACCGTGAAGCAGAAATCAATAAACGTGAATTGACAGCAGAAGCTAAATCTATTCTAAGCGAACGTGGCTTACCAATTGAATTAGTTAACAACGTCAATTTGACTGATGCAGATAGTGTACATGAATCAATTGACCAACTACAAAAGAGTTGGGAGGAAGCTGTTCAAAAAGGTGTTTCAGAACGTATTAAGGGTGGCAAAACAATTAAAAAAGCACCAGGTGCACCAGCTGAAATTACCAAAGAACAGTTTGACAAAATGGGTTATAAGAGCCGTAATGAGCTGTTCGAACGTAATCCTGAACTATATAACAAACTGAAAGGATAATTAAACTATGCCAACAGGAACTACTAAATTAGCAAACATGATTAATCCAGAAGTTATGGCAGATATGGTTTCTGCTAAACTTCCAAAACTATTGAAATTTACACCGCTTGCTTATGTCGAAACAGCACTTGAAGGGCAACCAGGAAGCGTTCTAACGGTTCCAGCTTTCGAGTATGCAGGTGATGCTACAGATGTTGCCGAAGGGGAAGCTATTCCACTTGACCAATTGACAACTAAAAAGACAACAATGACTATCAAAAAAGCTGGTAAAGGGTATGAAATTACCGACGAAGCTGTTTTATCTGGACTTGGTGACCCTATCGGACAAGCAACTTATCAACTCGGCTTGGCTATTGCTAACAAAATTGATAATGACATTGTGGAACTTGCTAAAACAGCTACACAACACGTTGCTGAAGCACCAACAACACTTGAAACAATTGACAAAGCACTTCAAATTTTTGAAGATGAAGAAGATGTACGTTATGTCGCTGTCATCAATCCAAAAGATGCCATTTCACTAAAAGCGAATATTGGCAAAGAATGGGTTAAAGGTTCAGAACTTGGCGCAGAAATGGTTGTGTCTGGTACGTTTGGTGAAGCTGGTGGCGTTCAAATTGTCCGTTCTAAGAAAGTAGAACAAGGCAAAGGTTTCCTTGTGCAAGTATCTGCTAAACAAACAGATCCAGATGACGAAGCTAAATACGGTGCATTCGTTATCAACTTGAAACGTAACGTTGCTATTGAAACAGACCGCGACATTATCAAGAAGACAACTGTCATTACTGGTGATGAACACTATGGTGTTTATCTATATGACCAATCAAAAGTTGTCAAATTTGGCGGGACAGAATAAGGAGTATTTTTATGGGAATGCTACTAAGACGCCATTACTTGCCTAAAAAAACTGCGAAAGTTGAAGAAACTGATATCTTGTCAGATTTGAACGTTAAAGAGCTAAAAGGATTAGCTAAGCAACGTGGTGTTGAGGGTTATAGCACTTTGACAAAACAGGAACTTTTGGAGGCGCTAAATGGTTAAATTAAAAGTGTTGCAAGATTTCCACGACTGGCAAGCAAAAGTTTTGCGTCCCAAAGGAGCAGTTATTGAAGTGACTGAGAAACGTTTCAAAGAACTATCTAAAAACCTTGAAGCGCAGGGCGTCAAAACTGATACAGTCGTGGAAGTTGTTAAGGAAGATAAGAAATCTTCTAAGTAACAAGTAAGGAGGTTTCATGGACAATCTTGAAACTTTACAAACGTTAACTGGCGAGAGTGATTCAAAATTACTTTCGCCTTTACTTTTGCGGGCTAAAAATATTATTTTGACAATGACGAACCGAACAAAACTAATTCCAGTTTTGGAAGGTTTACAGCTTGAATTGGCTCTGGAATTGTACAACAAACAAGGTAGCGAAGGTGAATCATCACGTAGTGAAGGTGGTGTATCGGTCAGCTATAAAGACGGTGTTTCAGAGACATTAAAAGCTAGTATTAATCAATACCGATTAGCAAAGGTGGGCGGATATGCGTTTGAAAAAGAACAGACTGAAACCGTATCTACTAAAGAAACATCAGACGGTTAAAACTAACGAGGGTCTAAAAAGGACTGGCTATAGTGATGAAGGTGTTACGATTTATGTAGAAATATGGCCAGCGTCAGGCAATGTACAAGCAGAAGTATACGGACAACGATTAAGCTATATTTTAAATGCTTTGGTTGAACGTGATACAACGATTAATGAGCTTGACGGGCTATGTATTGATAGTGATAACGTGACACATAAAGTCATTTCAATAAAAACCTACAGCAATCACAAGGTGTTGGAGTTAGAAGATGTCAGAAATCGTTAATGCTGATAAATTGATTGCAAAGTTACACAGGCTATCTGACAGCAGAGCGGCTACAGATATTGTTTTGACGGCTGTCAACGGTGGTGGGAAAATGGTACAAGGTGAAGCTAAGCTAGGAGCCCCCGTAAATTCGGGTGAATTGCGTAACGAAGGCATACAAGTAAAAGCCGAAGCTAAAGGCGTTGGTGAAGCGATAGCAGTTGTTTACGTTACGAAAGAATATGGTATATACGTTGAACTTGGAACAGGACCAGTTGGACAAGCTAACCATTCAGGTATTTCACCAGAAATCAGTGTCTCTTATCGTTCGACGCCGTGGTATGTTCATGAAAGTCAAATTGATGTAGGACCATACCACTTCCAAAAAGTAGGTGAATTTTATAAGATGTATGGTCAGCCGGCACAGCCTTATCTATACCCTGCATTGAAAAATAACGAGAAACGTGTTTCACAGTATATTTGCACTTACGTTAACAAAAGGATAAAGGAAATTGTCAAATGATTAATATTAAACCGCTTATTTATAAAGAGCTTGAGAAGCTCACGGATAATGTCACAGACACTTATCCAGATGATTGGGAACATTTCCCAGTGGTTATCTATTTAGAAGAGGAAAATAAGCCTTATGAACAATACGATAACCAAGAACAAAAAACATATGTCAGATATAAGGTCGATATCTTTAACAACGATACAACAAGTGATATGGCTACGTCTATCAACTCTATCTTTGCAAGTTTGGGACTTAAACGTACGACTTGCCAAGATGTGCCAGACCCTAGCAATTTACGTCACAAGTTAATGCGTTTTGAAGGTATTGTTGACCTTAACTCTGAACTTGTTTATCAACAAAGAATGGAAGGATAATTTATGTTAGCAAATGGAATTACACTAGGTTACTCAACTTCTGGTAAAACTAGTTTTACGAATTTGACAGGACTGAAAGAAGTCCCTGAAATTGGGGTTGATCCAGAAAAAGTAGATAACACTACATTGGCAGACTCAGTTAAACAATACGAACTTGGTATTGGTGATGCAGGCGAATTGGAATACAAATTTGCTTTTTCAAATACTAAAGAAACTGATTCGTACCGTGTCTTGCGTAAATTACAAGAAGCAGGAACAATTACCAACTTTGAACATAAATACCCAGACGGTACTAAAGTTCTATTTTCTGGTCAAGTTTCAGTTAAAATCGGTAGCGGTGCTGTCAATGGTGTTATTGAATTTACAGCAAGCATTGCGTTGCAATCAGCACTTGAATTTACAGACCCAATCGGAGGATAATTAAATGTCATTACCATACACAACTTGGAAAATCGGCGAAGTTGAACACAAATTACGTTTGACAACACGTCAAGCAGTTGCAGTTGAAGAAAAATTGGGAGTCAATCTTCTCAAGGTATTCATGCCACGCCAAGATGAAGATTTTCCTTTGCCACCACTTAAAGTGATGTTGGTGGTTATTCACGGCGCTTTGCAAAAATTTGAGCATGGTGTCACACTAGATGATGTTTACGACATGCACGACGATTACGTTGATGCAGGTGGTGACCAAACTTCTTTATTAATGGACGTTATTATCCCACTTTTTGAAAATTCGGGTTTTATGCCAAAACAGAAAGAAACGACGGACGAACAAGCGACGCTAACCACAGTGAAGTGACAACATCTGTCGAAATTATTTCTGCTAAAGATTATATCAATGGACTGTATCCTATGTTTTTGGACATCAAGGGCAGTCCTTTTGACTTTTGGGAGTACACGGTTGCTGAAATCGTTGATTTAATTGATAGCTATAATCGTGTCTATACACAAAAACGAAAAGAACAGATTATAAATAACTATCAATTATCACAAATGATTGCTAATCATGTTTCTTGTTTACTGTCTTCTGATTCTAAACCATTAGAGGTTTGGGAATATGCACCAGATTTATTTGATAAAGAGCGTGAACAAGTCGAAGAAGAACGTAGGCAACGTGATTTATTAATGCACAAAGAACGCATGCGTGCGTTTGCAACACAGTTTAATAATCATTTTAGAAAGGAGGACGCACATGAGCATGACTCTTGAGGAACTTCAAGTTGTTATTGACGCTAAAATTGCACCATTTAAACAAAAGATGCAAGAAGTTGAAAGTAAGGTAAAGAGCTCAAATAACAAGGTTCAAAGTAGTACATCTGGTATTAAAAATGCTTTTAGTAAACTCGCTAAGATAACTGCTTTTGCATACATTGGCAAAAAAATGGTTGATGTCGGTATGTATTCGACACAAATGGCGTTGAAAGTAACGGCTTCTGTGAACCAAATTAAGCGTCAAATGGGCGAGAGCTCACAAACATTCTTAAAATGGATTGAAAACAACGCTAATGCAATGAATATGTCCATTTCAGATGCGACACAATATGCATCCGTTTATTCCAATTTATTTAGTGGTTTTATTAAGGATTCTGGTAAACTAAGCGCCTATACAGGTAAAATGTTACAAACATCAGCCGTTATTGCGGAGGGTACTGGACGAAGTATTACGGATGTTATGGAGCGTATTCGCTCTGGGTTACTTGGTAATACTGAAGCTATTGAAGATTTAGGAATCAACGTCAATGTATCCATGATTGAATCCACAAATGCGTTTAAACGTTTTGCAAATGGGCAATCTTGGCAACAGTTGGACTACAACACACAACAACAAATTCGATTAATGGCTATTTTAGAACAAGCAACGGCGAAATATGGTAATACACTTTCCAATTCCGTAAATAGTCGTGTTAGCTTATTCAAGTCACTTTTAAAAGATACAGCATTAAACATTGGTAGTGCTTTGTTGCCAATTCTTAATGCTGTTATGCCAATTTTAAACTCACTAGCAATGGCATTAAAGAACGCTACAGCTAAACTAGCTGAATTTGTTAGCTTGATGTTTAATAAAAAGGCAAAGGTTAAGAATAGTGCGTTGGATTCTTTGTCTAAAAATTTTGGCGGTCTAACTAATAATGCTAATGATGCAGCAGGCGCTGTAGATGATGTTGCGGACAGCTTAGGTGACGCAGATGACGCATCAAGTGGTATCGCTGATAGCTTAGATGATACGGCAGATAGTGCTAAGAAAGCTGTTAAAGAGCTACTTGGTCTGGCTAGTTTTGATGAAATTAATAGTCTTGGTTCAAATGATTCTGATTCATCTAGCCCTAATTCAAGTTCACCTTCTAATGGTTCAGGAAAAGGCGATTCTGGTGCTAACGGTGGAAGTGATATTTTACCAGAAGTTGAGCTTGAAGATTTAGACAACAATTTTAAGAGTATTTTTGATGGTTGGGACAAAACATTAAAACCTCTATTAGACTATCTTTCAAAACTAAAAGATTTGTTTAAAGACGGCTTTAATGTTTCGTTTAGGGCTGACAGTCTTGAACGTTTCAAGGAAGCTCTAAAAGGTATTTGGCAGTCATTAAAAGATATTTTTGAAGATGGAACGGTATTAGCAGCCGCTGCGAAATTTGGTGAAAAATTAGCTTATGCTTTAGGGCAAACAACAGGAGCTATAGCCAATGTCATCATGGGAATTGCGGTATTTATCGCTGAAAGCCTTAATAAATCGCTCAATGAAACCAAATTTGACATAAAAAGTTGGCTAATTAGGCAATTCGAAATATCTGGCGACCTAGTAGCACATATTGGAAATATTGCACAAGCGCTTGGGCAAATATTCTATGACACTATTACAAGCACACCAGCTACTGATATAGGTAGTCATATTATTTCGGCGTTCACCTATGCAGGAATGGGAATAGCAGAGTTATACACTAAGTCTTTGCGTGATATGTTTGGTGCTGTTGATACTATCTTGACTGAAAATCAAAACAAAATTACTCGTAATTTAACAGGATTACTTTCGGCGGCTGAACCAGCTTTTGCTTCGCTAAAAAATTTAGTTAAAAATACTATGTCTGCTATCAATGCGACCTATGACGAACATATCAAACCGTTTGTTGATTCTTTGGCAAGTGGTTGGTCAGAAATCGTAGGAACGTTCCTAGATAGTTGGAATACTTATATCCAACCAGTGCTTGATAATATCGGGCAAGGTTTCTCTGACTTAATGTCTAACCACATTCAACCGATGATTGAAAAAGCGTTAGATTATTTCGGAGACATCATAGACGATTTAAAAGTTATTTGGGAAAATGTATTACAACCATTCTTTAATTGGCTAGCAGAGTGGATAGTTCCAATATTAGCACCTGCTATTCAATATTTAGCAGACGTCTTCTTTGATGTTTGGGGTAAGATTGCTGATATTATTGGTGGAGTTATTGATATTCTTCAAGGCATCAACGACTTTCTTAAAGGTGTCTTTACTGGTGATTGGTCATTGGCATGGGACGGTATCAAGCAAATCTTCTCTGGTTTCTCTACCGTTCTAGAATCTCTTGTCATGATGTTGTGGAATGCTCTTATTGGACTTTTCAAAGCGGCTTGGGATACCATTGTTGCCATTGTACAAGCAGGCTGGGACGGTATTGTTAAGATATTTAGTCCAATCGGTCAATGGTTTAGTGACCGTTGGAATGATATTGTAAAAGCTTTCTCTAGTACTGGACAATGGTTTACTCAAAGATTTCAAGAAGCCTGGATTGGCTTAACTAATATTTTCCAATCTATTGGTAATTGGTTTACCGATAGATATAACGATATTACTAAAGCATTTTCAAATGTCGGCAATTGGTTTAGTCAAAACTTTAATACTGCATATTCTAACGTTCAAAATGTTTTCTCTGGCATTGGGAATTGGTTTAGGTCACGCTATAGTGATGTCACTAATGCTTTTTCTAGTATTGGTTCATGGTTTGGAAACACCTTTAGGGGGGCTTGGTCGAATGTAACTTCTGCTTTTAGTGGTGTTGCTAATTTCTTTAGAGGCATTTATAACACTATCAGAAGTTCATTTACTAATATTGGGACTGCTATTGGTTCGGCTGTTTCTGGTGCATTCCGTTCGGCAATGAATTCCGCTTTTTATACAGTTGAAAATGTTGTGAATACATTTATAGGAATGATTAATGGTGTTATCGGTGTCATTAATAAATTACCAGGCGTACATCTTGGGCGCATCGGTCGAGTTTATATTCCTAAACTTGCTCGTGGTGGTATTGTTGATAGTCCAACACTTGCCATGATTGGTGAAGCAGGTAAAGAAGCGGTCGTACCACTTGAAAATACTGGTTTCCTTCAAACTATGGGGCGTGTTGTCAGCACAGCAGTTGTTAACGCTCTGGGGTCTGGTAATCAACAGTCAGGCTTTTCAGGTGACGGTGACATCATTATCCAAATCGGTGGTAGTGAATTTGGAAGAATTGCTATTAAGGAAATCAACAAAGAACAACAACGAGCAGGTCAAATACTGCTTAAGATTTAGGAGGTTCAATGAGTAATTTAATTATAAATGGCGTTTCAGTAGTGTCACCTAAAAGTTTTCAAGTTGGTGTACAAGACGTTGACGGTGAAACTGGTCGAAACGCAAACGGCGATATGGTCAGAGACAGAATAACCACTAAACGTAAACTTGAAATTGAGTGGGGAATGTTAACGCAATCAGAATGCAGTGTGATACTTAATGCAGTATCAGCTGTATTTTTTACTGTGAGCTACCCAGACCCTATTTCTGGACAATCAACACGGACATTTTATGTTGGTGATAGAACGGCGCCAGCTTATTCATTTACTAACAAATTTAAGCCGTGGAGTGGTTTAAAATTCAATCTAATAGAAAGGTAATTTATGGTAACTTTTAACGAAGCAATGCTATCAAATGACCGTGCTTTGGCTATTAGAGTAGGTGATTTCACATCAGAAAATATCAAGAGTGCTAATTTCAAGTATGGCTATATTACTGGTGACGACTTTACACCTGGCGGGACATATGCTGGTACGGCTTCAATACTGTTTACTAGCATTGTCGAATCATTCAAAAAGCTAGATGTTGTCTATCCAGAAATTGGTCTGTTAGTTGGCAGTAAAGTTGAATGGGTCAAAATGGGGAAATATTACATTGACGATATTAAGATTGACCGAAATGCCAACACTACTGAAATTGAACTTATGGACGAAATGTTTAAGCTCAATGAAAGTTTTAAAACTGATTTAAAATACCCAGCACAAATCCGTGATGTTATTTTAGAAATCGCCACTAAGACTGGTGTTACACTTGCTAGTGATAATTTTGGAATGACAGCCATTCAACAACACGTTTCCCAACCTACAGGTGATAAACTTACGTTTAGAGATGTTCTCGGTCAAGTAAGTCAGTTGCTTGGCTTTTCTTGTTTCTTTAATCGTAATGGCGAATTGGAAGTAAGAGGATTGACTGAATCCGGTATTACGATTACTGCTGATAATTATTTTTTACACGGTCTTGAAAAAAGCGAAGTAGAGTATCAAATCGCTGGTATCACTTGCGAGGTAACTAATAACGAAAAACTAACGGTCGGCTTGCAAACTGGTAGGTCACTTGAAATTGAAAATCCATTAGCAACACAAGACACATTAAACTTGCTTTATTATGCGTTGAAAGACATTGTTTATTATCCATATGATTTGAGTTATCAAGGTCATTTAAAACTAGACGTTGGTCAATGGGTAACGATTAAAACAAACAAAGATGAAACCCTTAAGGTACCAGTGCTTTATCAATCATTTAGCTTTAGTGGTGGTTTAACAAGTACGATTAGTGCTGATAGTGTAGCTGGAAGTGATGCACAATACACTTACGGAAGTTTTGTTACTAAAAAAATTGATCAGAAATCAACACAAATCCAAGCCGAGGTGCAACAACAATTAAAATATGCTGATGAAGAATTCAAAAAAGTCAGCAATGAGATGTTGCAACAATCACTTGAATATCAAAACAGTGTTAGAAACGAACTCGCCACCTCAAAAGCAGAACTTGAAACGCAGATTGACACAGCTAAAACGCAAGCAGAATCAAACGCTAAGGCATACGCTGATGAAATCAATCAAGCAACAGCAGAAGTTGCTAAACAAGCGAACACGGCTGCCAACAGTTTAAAATCTGACTTAGCCAAAGTCAAAACTGATTTAACTGCCACAACGTCAACTGCAAACGCAGCTAAAACGTCAGCGAGTGAAGCCAAACAGCAACTCACCACAGTAGCTAATGATTTGAGCACAGCTAAGCAGGACTTGCAAGCACAAGCTAGTCAGTTGACTGCACAAGCTAGCGCACAGTCTGAACTAACTAAACGTGTCTCAACAGTTGAAGAAACTGCAAACGGTACGAAGACGACTGTCAGCGAGTTAAGCAAGACAGTAGATAGTAATACCCAAAATATCACTAGCGTTACTGCCAGAACTAAAACCGTTGAAGATGATTTGACGAGCACGAAGACAACGCTATCACAAGTTAAAACGACAGCTAATAGCGCCAATCAAAAAACAGCAACGCTTGAAACTGGCTTGAATGGTGTTAAAGCTGACTTAACAGCGACTACAACAACTGCCAACACGACTAAGACTAATCTTGCTAACTATCAAGCTAGCAATGATAAGGCAGTAGCTAACTTGCAAAGCAATCTACAAACAGCGAATGGCAACATTAGCAGTTTGCAGACAAAAGTTGAAGCCGTTCCTGGACAAATTACAAGTGCGGTGTCTGCGGTTGAGGGGAAAATACCAACCGAAATAGGGTCATCTAACTTATTGCGAAACACTGCGGTAAATGCTGATAACTTAAAACTTTTTGGAACGTCTAACTCAACAATTAGCATTATCACAAAGGATGGACATCAGACATATAAAATCGTAGTGTCAGCTACTAACGGTTCTGGTGCGCTTTTCAACGGTAATGCTCAATACTACAATTTAATCAAAGACAGATCTTACACGTTTAGTTTCTGGGTTTTAACTAACAAAGATAAGAGTTACAGTTTTGAGAGTTTAGGTCATATCCAAGCTATTAACAATAATAGCGATCAAGTTGGCAACGATACTGTACACCAACACACAACACCTGTTTATAGTACAAATACTATAAAAGCAAATACGTGGACAAAGGTTTGGTGTACATTTAAAGCTACATCAAATAGCTATTTTAAACCATATTTCTGGTACCTGAAGACTGGTGATGAAATTTATATCTATGACATGATGTTAAATGAAGGAAAGATTCCTTTAAGCTATACGCCAGCAGTTGAGGACACCGAATCAGACATCACTAAACTAAATACAACACTAACTCAAACAGCCAACGGTCTTAAACAGCTTAGCACGCAAGTAACGACGCAAGGCAGTACGATTACATCACACACTAACTCGATTAATTCGTTAACTACTGGTTTATCTGCTAAAGTCTCACAGACTGATTTCAACACGCTAAGCGGTCGTGTGACAACTGCAGAAAATAACATCACGGCGAAAGCTAACGAGTTGAGCAGTAAGATTAGTACTGTTGAAGGGAAGTTAGAAGCGATCGACCAGTTGAATCTCATTGGTGCGTATAATCTGACGCCACAAAATGCGACTTTTGATAAGACGGATTACACCTTGACATCGACGACAACGACGAATACGAAAGATGGCTTTGTGCAGTTGCAGTTTTTTGACGCAAAGAATGTCGTTTTCACGGGATTCGGCCTTTCAGAGAAAGTCGGCAAGTTTGCTAAATCCTTTAAGATAACAAAAGCATACGAGCGTTTCCGTATTAAAATCAATGGTAACGCGTCTGACGCTTCTGTTTGGTGCTATGACAAAGACCTAATCAAGCTAAACACGGATTACGTTCTGAGTGGTGAAGTTCTGTCTCTGTCAGCTGACGGCAAGGGTAACGGTGGTAAAATCCGATACCTTAAAATCCAAGAAGGCAAGGTGGCGACTGGGTTTAGTAAGTCGCCAAAAGATGTGGATAGTGATATTAGCAAGGTTACAAGCGAATTTAAGCAGACGACTGACGCCATTAGTGCGAGCGTTTCAGCGTTGGATAGTTCAACGGTTAAGAGTGCTAGCTTGACGATTAATACAGATGGAATCGTTATGAAAGCTGGTAAGTCAACGACTGATGTTGCTAATGCGATTGGTTCTTATTTTGCTGTTAACCAAAACGCTATTAATCTGTTTTCTGACAAGATTAATGTAAAAGGAAACATGATTGTTAGTGGTGCGATTACTAGCGATAAGATAGCTAGCAAATCGATTACTACAGCACATTTGAACGGTAAAATCATTACTGCTGATGTGATTGCCACAGGAGCAATTACAACTGATGCAATCAAAGCAGGAGCAGTAACCACCGACAAAATGACAGCAAATTCTATCAATGGTGACCGTATTACAGCTGGCACGTTGGACGCTGCCAAAATTAAAGCTGGCAGTATTACAGCTAGTCAAATTGCAAGTGGTACGATTACCAGTAGCCAGATTAAGACTGGCGGAATTACTGCTGCGAATATTGCTACGGGAGCGATTACGACTAACCATTTAGCAACTGGTAGTATTACAGCAGACAAAATAAAGGCTGGCAGTATTACATCTGATATGTTTAGAGGAAATAAAATAACCAGTTTAAATAATGCAACAACGTTAGATTTACAATCCGGAGAGATAACATTTAATAATATATATGCAACCATTAATCAAACAAAAGGTAGTTACAAATCTCAAATTAGCTTATTTTCTTTGGATGATAAAGCGAGTACTGAAAGCAGTTGGAGTTCAACGAATGTACTTGCATTCAACAGCACAAAGCTAACTTCAGCAACGCGCCGTACTGGTTCAACTGTAGACATGTTTCCTAATTTTAGTCTCATGACACTTTACGGTGAAAAAATCGCATTTACTGGCGAAACCTCAGTATCTCCAGGTCCAAATAATGCTATTATTATAACAACAAACTCGGAGGGAGTAGATTTTATAAATGGTCTGACAAATAATTCAAAAGGAACTTGGAATTATTCAATGATTATGGATTTTGGGACTAAAGCTGCTATTAGTGTACCAGATATAAAATTAGATGGACATTTTAAAAGCTTGACGGGAATTTTGGATGATTTATGTAAAAAAGTAGGTATATTGTGGGTTTAAAGGAGTATAAATGGAAAATCTTAATCAACAAATTCAATCAAAACTCGCTTTAGAGATTGCGCAATTGTCGCTTGATAAAGCAACTCTACAAGCACAATTTGAACAATTGCAACAACAAAATGCAGAACTTCAACAACAACTAAAAGAAGTTACTGCACCAGAAGAAGTAGAAAAAGGAGAATAACATTATGGCACTTGAAACGATTAAAACAACTCATTTATTAGGTAATCTAAAAATTGAAGAAACACTTGTCAAACAATATGTTGTCGACATTAATGAAGAGGGGGTATCAACAATTAATGAATATGTGCACGATCCTGAATTATACGCAAAAAATCGAACAGAGTTGCGTAAACTGGAAGCAGAATTTAGAGATAAGCGCTATGAAATTGAAGATGCAATTTTAGCTGATTTAACTAAAGAAACTTCTGAACAACCTTAGAAATGAGGTTGTTTATTATGTGGAAACCTGAAATTATTAGCATGTTTTTAAGTGCGTCAGTCTCAGTATTGACGCTCTTTACTTTTTTTCAGAGCCGTATGACAAACAGTGAACGTCGTACGACGATTTTAGAAGAAAAGGACAAACAACATGACAAAGAACTAATTGAAATCAAAAAACGATTAGACAATCACGACAAACAAAATGAAGCACTTATCCGACTAACCACCGAAATTACTAATTTGAGTGAGAAAGTCGAAAAAATTGATAATAAATTGGAGGAGCTATCATGATTAATTGGAAATTACGTTTTAAAAACAAAGCTACACTTATTGCCATTTCTAGTACGGTGATTTTGTTAGCACAACAATTGGGCTTGAAACTACCAGATAACATTGCGGACGTTGTCAATACAGTTTTAACATTGCTTGTTTTGTTAGGAGTTGTTAACGATCCAACAACCGCAGGGGTTAGTGATAGTATAAAGGCATTAACGTATACAGAACCTAAGAAAGAATTAGGTGAAGCTAATGAAGAAGAATGATTATTTTATCGACGTGTCGTCTTATCAGTCAGCTGATTTAACAGCTATTTGTCAAGCCGCAGGAACACGTAAAACGATTATCAAGGTTAGCGAGGGAACTGGCTATCTTTCACCTAATCGCTTCACACAGGCACAAACGAGTGAGCCAATCGGCTATTATCACTTTGCGCGTTTTGGCGGTAACGTTAGTCAAGCAGTAGCAGAAGCAAATTATTTTTTGGCTAACTTACCAACTAAGCCTACTTACCTTGTCTGCGACTATGAAGATGATGCAAGTACATCAAAACAAGCCAATACTAATGCAGTGTTGGCTTTTATGGATAAATGCTCACAAGCTGGTTATCAGCCGATATACTACAGCTATAAGCCTTATACACTGGCTAATGTTTACTATGAACAAATTATTGCTAAGTATCCAAACAGCTTATGGATTGCAGCCTATCCAAATTACGATGTCACGCCAGACCCAATCTGGAGTATCTTCCCAGCACTTGATGGTATTCGCTGGTGGCAATTTACATCAACTGGTATTGCTGGCGGGCTTGATAAGAACGTGGTCTTGCTGGATTGCGACGATACAACAAGCACGCAAACACCATCAACAGCTCAAATAACGAAAGGATTTAACCAAATGTACAAATTTTATCACGTATTGAATGACAAAGCATTTCCAAGCGGTGCGATTTTTATTGCTAATTTTGGCACTAACACAATTTATCCCGCCAAAGACCCAGACGAACTCGTTTACCTGAACGAGGTTGTTAAGCAAACGACTGGTCGAGACATTCCAATGGCAGAATACGAAACGGGTGCACCTATTTTGCGTGTTATGGGCGCAACTGGTATGAAGAAAATCGATAGAAACTGGTGATACTATGGCAGGTAAAGAACAATTAAACACAGCAGAAAACGATGTTATCGCAATGTTTAACCAACTGAAAGCAGGTCAGAAAGTTGAAACAGACGGTAAAGACCTAACACTCGATGAAGGAAAAGCGTTGCTAGGATCAAAATAATGCTATAATTAAATAGCAAATACTTTAACACCCCTAGCCATAAGGCTAGGAGCTTTTTGTGTGTAGTTGCGGTTATAGGAGTTATAAAAAAATAAAAACAAGGGGCAAAAAAGGGGCATAAGTTTAAAACTTTTATGTTTTTACCTTACAAAATCGATATAGTTTCTATCGAACGAATGCTTATTTTACAATGTTTTCTACTATCGTGTACGCATTATTTTGGGTGTGTATAGTTACTCTTAAATAATAGGGTGACTACTCAAGTAGGCTAATGAATCTTATTAAATCGCTATTCCTAGGAGTAGCGATTTTTTTGTGTTCAAAAAGGATCAAATTGTTTAGAATAAAAAAACAGACTCTATAGCAAACTAGATTTTGTATAGTTCTTTTTATCGATTTCTCCGCTATAAGCGAACCATGGAAGTGTGATGCTCATATAAACTTCCTTAGCATGCTCGTTGAATTGGTGAAAGAAAAAATGTAGTGTTGGTGTTTTATCAAGATATGCAATATTTCACGTTCTTGATGCTAAAAGTTCATTGATTCAGCCAATATATCCTGAAAATTATCCGTTTCGGTAAAATACTTTCTTTCAGTAAGGTAACGATTGATAATTTGTTCAAAATAGTGATTTAGCAATTCATTTTTATTAACAAAATATCGGTAAAATGTTCGTCTTGAAACGTCTGACAAATCAAGAACATCCTTAATTTTGATGTCCTCATAGCTTTCATTTTCTTGTTTTTATAGCTATATATTAATCTCATTCTATCACTCTAATCTAAAATATAGATAAAATAATGCCCACATAAAAATGTTTTTACAAAATGATAAGATAAGTATAAAATTTTAATCCAATTAAGCTTCGTTTTATCTAGTTTTGGTAAGTTTCTTCTGTAATGCGAAAAAATTTTAGATCCCTGCCCAATAATAGACAGTCTTTCTAAAATTATGATGAGATATGACAGGTTGAAGGAGCTGTGACGTATGCAAAATAATTCTTTTTATTACATGTCAGTCATCTATTTGATTATTTTCTTTGTGGCAATTATTTACAATATTGCCCATTTAAATATGGTATTTGTGTATTTATGGTCGGCGCTTTTTTTAGGAAATTTAGCTTTCTTAATATATAGTTTCGTTAAAAATCATAAGAAAAATAAATAGCAATAAGCTGATACCAATGCGATTATAGCAAGAAAGCCCTCTTTTTTTGAAAAGGGGCTTTTATGATATGTTAGCTAATACTTGCGATAAGGCTATCAGCAGTTGTTGTCGGCAAGATACGGATACGGTCTAATGATAATAAGCCGTCGCTAGCACTGGCAATACCTTCGTTGGTCGTTACGCCGAGTTTATAATTAAGGTTTGCTGCAATTTGAAGTGTTGTGTCAGAATAACGCCCAGCTGGATAGGCGATAGCGATAGTATCTTGATTAAGATTGGTATCGAGATAGTTTTTAGAATCCTCCATTTCAGAAGTCTGAGTTGCGTTATCACTAGCTGATAAGTCGGGATGTGTCACGGTGTGGTCTTGGAAAGACATGCCGTTTGCTTTCATTTCTAACATTTCATCAAGTGATAAATTTCCGCTATTTCCAACAGTGCTTGTAATGACATTGTTTGTTGCTTTTGCACCGTATTTTTGTAAGATAGGGTAAGCGTTGTCATAAAAATCCCAAAGACTATCATCAAACGTTAACCAAACAATTTTACTATTGTCGTTTGGAAGCACATTTTCGGTTAAAACTTTGTAGGCTTCTTCAGGTGTTAAAAAGTAGTAACCTTCTTCAGAAAGACGTTGAATATGGCTTTCAAATGTTGTCGGATCGACGATGAGATTAGCATTTGAAGCTTCTTCCGCAGCCATAACGTGGATAGCGTGATACATAAGAATGGGTACAGAGACATTTGAATCCTGTTTTACCCAGTTAACCTCGTTTTCATTGGTATTAGCAGAAGAGCTGTCGCTTGTCACCGTTGATGCAGAAGAAGTTGTGGTAGTATTTGTATGGCTAGCACTTGATGATGACACTTGTTCGGTTTTAGTTGTTGAAAAAATGAAGTTGTTCTCCTTTAAAGCTATAAAAAGAAAAACACTTGCGACAATACAGGCTATTAATAGAATAATATTTATAATAGCTAATGGCTTGTTGCTATGTTTTTGATGTTGACGACGTTTTTCCATAATATTTAACGATCTCCTCGCAAAAGTCTACTCCTATTGTACTATTTTTTTAAGACAAAGGGAACTGTTTACTGTAAATTATGGAAAGATTTTCAAAGGACGTTATTTTTCTGTAAATTCTGAATAATTTTATGGTATAATGTAGGAAATGTTTTTATTTGAGAGTGGGACAGAGATCAGTAGTTTCTTTGAAACTTGATTTTTCAATAAGTTTTAATTTCTTATTGTTGCCTAAAACAGTTCACTGAACTGTTTTATTCCCACTTCCGCACAGTTTGAGTAGGGTTGTAAAAGCTGATTGATCAGCGAATTAGAACCCACTCAACCACTGCGTCTTATTAATGATAACAAACATAAACAAATGAAATTGGGTACTTTAGTTCAATTTCTGTTCGAAATTTGCTTATTAAGGAGAAAAAGATGTCGATAAAAATTGCTTTACTCGGTTTTGGTACTGTTGCCAGTGGTGTTCCCTTCCTTTTGAAAGAAAATCCATCAAAAATTACTGAAGCAGCCCATGACACGATTGAAATCACTAAGGTTCTTGTCAAAGATGATGACGAAAGAAATCGTTTATTAGCTGCTGGAAATGATTATAATTTCGTTACAAATATTGATGACATTTTGAGTGATGATAGCATTGACATTGTTATTGAATTAATGGGACGTATTGAGCCTGCTCGTACATTTATTACAAAAGCACTTGAAGCAGGAAAGAATGTTGTTTCTGCCAATAAAGACTTGATTGCCACTCATGGTAAAGAATTAATTGAACTTGCTAAAGACAAGGGTGTTGCTTTCTATTATGAAGCAGCTGTCGCTGGTGGTATCCCAATTCTTCGTACACTTGCTAATTCGCTTACTTCTGATAAAGTTACACGTATTTTGGGTGTTCTTAATGGTACATCTAACTTTATGATGACTAAAATGGTTGACGAAGGTTGGACTTACGAAGATGCGCTTAAAACAGCTCAAGATCTTGGTTATGCTGAAAGTGACCCAACAAATGACGTCGAAGGTATCGATGCAGCCTATAAAGCTGTTATTTTAAGCCAATTTGGTTTTGGAATGACGATTGATTTTGATGATGTTGCACATAAGGGAATCACAACAATCACACCAGATGATGTTGCTGTCGCTCAAGAACTTGGCTATGTCATCAAATTGGTCGGAGATGTGCGTGAAGTTGAATCAGGTATTTCAGCAGAAGTTTCACCGACTTTCTTGCCAAAAGCACATCCACTTGCTAGTGTCAACGATGTTATGAATGCTGTTTTTGTGGAGTCAATCGGTATCGGGGAATCAATGTATTATGGACCTGGTGCTGGTCAAAAACCAACAGCAACGTCTGTAACTGCTGATATTATCCGTATTTGTCGTCGTATTAAAGACGGTAATGTTGGGAAACCATTTAATGAATTTGTTCGTGAAACAAAATTGGCAAATCCCGCTGATGTGAAGAGTCACTATTACTTTGCGATTAATACCCCCGATAAAAAAGGTCAATTGCTTCGTTTAGCTGAAATTTTCAATTCTGAAGATATTTCATTTGAACAAGTGCTTCAACAAAAAGCCAATGGTACACGTGCGCGTGTGGTTATCATCACACACTCAATGAGTAAAACACAGTTGGCTGATGTAACAGCTAAATTGGAAGCGGTAGAAGATTTCCAAGTGGTTAATACACTTAAAGTATTAGGCGAATAATAATAACTGATTAAGTGAAAGGAAAAGCTCAAGACTACTTTTGAGTATGATAATGATATGAAAATTACAGTACCAGCAACCTCTGCTAATGTTGGACCAGGCTTTGATTCGGTCGGCGTAGCGGTTTCTAAGTACTTAACGATTGAGATTTTAGAGCTTTCTGAAAGATGGGAGGTTTTACATGATTTGGGGGATGTTCCTAGTGACGAAACGAATCTTTTGATTACGACAGCTTTACAAGTGAAAGCTGACCTACAACCACATCGTATTAAAATGGTTTCAGATATCCCATTGGCACGAGGATTAGGGTCGTCTTCATCAGTTATTGTAGCTGGAATTGAGTTAGCTAATCAGCTGGCTCATTTACAGCTTTCAGCTGATGAAAAATTGGTGATTGCGACAAAAATTGAAGGGCATCCAGACAATGTTGCGCCAGCTATTTTTGGTAATCTTGTTATTTCATCTTATGTTAATGAAAAGGTCAATAGTGCCGTTGTTGCCTTTCCTGAAGCCTCTTTTGTGGCGTTCATTCCTAATTATGAATTAAAGACTAGCGATAGCCGCAATGTATTGCCAAATGAGTTTTCTTATAAGGAAGCCGTTGCTGCCTCATCAATTGCCAATGTAGCTATTGCAGCGCTTCTAACAGGTGATTTGGAAAAAGCTGGAAAAGCGATTGAAGCTGACCTTTTCCATGAACGTTTCCGCCAAAAATTAGTTAAAGAATTTGCACCGATTAAAGAAGTAGCTCACGAGGTTGGTGCCTACGCAACTTACTTATCTGGTGCAGGTCCAACGATTATGGTCTTGGCTCCAAAAGCAAAAGAAGCAGAGCTTGTTGAGTGTCTTGCAGCGCTTGCTTTGGATGGTGAAGTTGTCGCACTCCACGTTGATACTAAAGGAGTTTTTGTTGAAAAAGACTAATTTGGGGATTTTGTTTGGCTTAATAACCTATATTTTGTGGGGCTTTTTATCCCTTTATTGGAAATTACTTTCAGGTGTTAATTCATATAACACCTTTTCTTATCGCATTATTTTTACTGTTTTAACAATGTTGGTTTACATGGTTTTATCCAAAAATAAGGAGCGATACCGTGGTGAAATTCGCCAACTTATCAGTCATAAGCAAGAACTTGCTATGGCTGTTTTGGCAAGTTTTTTGATTGCATTGAATTGGTTAACTTATATCTTTGCAGTTAGTCACCAGCAGGCAACACAAGCTAGTTTTGGCTATTATATTATGCCCCTTGTGTCAATATTATTAGCATTAGTTTTCCTACATGAACGATTGACTCCATGGATGACTGCTGCGATTATCATTGCAGGCATTGGTGTGGGAATTTTAGCAATTAATACAGGGCAAGCGCCTCTTGTTTCGATACTGTTAGCAGTCACTTTTGCTTTGTATGGACTGGTTAAGAAAAATGTCAAGTTATCCAGTGACGTTGCCATGTTGATAGAAAGTAGTGTTGTCGCCCCTTTTGTGCTTATCTATTTGCTATTCTTTTCAAAAGAAAGTTTATTAGATTATAGCTTGCTAGAAAACGTGTTACTTTTAGCATCTGGCATTGTGACGGCGATTCCTTTGTTGCTGTTTGCAGAAGCGGTAAAACGTGCGCCGTTGAATATCATTGGGTTTATCCAATACATCAACCCCACAATTCAACTGGCAATAGCCGTGTTCGTTTTTCACGAAAAGGTAGGCAATGGAGAAGTTAGTGGTTTTATTTTCATCTGGATAGCGATTGCTATTTTTATCTTAGGACAGCTGATGTCGTTGCGGAAGAAAAGCAGGTAAAGACAAGGAGTTTGGATGCATAAAAAGACTGTGGTTGATTTCAAAGAATTGGGACACCAATTAATTTTTGAAAATCCAGTAAGAATATTAGCAACAAAGTTAATTGGTGATGTAGATGCTATTCTTAAGAAGGTAGTTCACAAGGATATTGTGTTGTTGGTTATGTCAGTTATGAGGCAGGAAAAGTATTTGAAAACAATTTTTCTGTAAAGACTTTTCCTCTTGATAACGAGATGAATATCACAATGCCACAAGTTTGGGAATCTAAGACGGATAAAGATGAATATGAGAAAGCTATCTCAGAAATTAGACAACAAATTCGTCAGGGAAATATTTATCAAGTTAATTATACTGTACAACTTCATAATAGAATTAATTCGAATCTTTTTGAGCTTTACAATCGGATAGTGATTGAACAAGGCGCCAAATATAATTAGTATATTGAACATGATGATTTTGCCATCTTATCAATGAGTCCAGAATTATTTTTTGAAAAAATGGTTCAAAATTGACAATACGTCCAATGAAAGCTACCATTGCTCGTGGGATTAATGATGCGCAAGATTTTAGAAATAAACATTGGTTAGCTAATGATAGTAAGAATCGCTCTGAAAATATGATGATTGTCAATCTTCTAAGAAATGATACGGGACGTATTTTAGGGTGATTTTATTGGAATGTGTTTGCCTCACGATGACAGAGCAATTTTTAACATTGCTATTAGAACAATTCAGGTAAAGGATGATCAAGCAATATACGGTGTTGGTGGGGGATTACTTGGGATAGTGAATGGGAAAGTGAGTACAGAGAAACACTGCTTTTTTGTATAAATCACAGCCCACATTCGATATTTTAACAGCTGCTAAGATGACACAAAAAAGGTAATTTTCCTTAAAGAGCATACAAAGCGTTTAAAAAAGTTCGGCTCGATTTTTGGGATGGCCTTTTTCTGAAACAGAATTTTTAGATAAAATTTCAAAATTGCTTAAGACATTAGATTTGTCTGATTATCGTCTAAGGGTATTACTTCATAAATCTGGTGAAGTGTCGATGTTGGAAGATTTGCCCTCAACGTTTTTACAGGCTAAATTGGTTCAAAGAGAAGAAGCGTGTGATTTCCCCTTTACCTATTTTAAAACAAGTTATCGCCCTCATATTCCTAATTCTGATAAGGAACAAGTTTTCATTTCTAGTGATGGCTATCCGCAAGAAACTTCAATAGGGAATATTATTTTAGAAATCAATGGGACTTATTATACTCTGATAGTTGAAGTTGGAATATTAGATGGTATGCATAGGAAGTATTTTATTTAACAAGGAGAAGTAACTGCACGCTATTTAGCAAAGACAGATTTGGAGAATGCTAACCATATTTTTCTGTGTGGTAATAGCGTTCGTGGGCTTTAATAAGATAGATATTATATAACCTCATTCTATTTTTTCAAGTTATTGAAGTCAAAATCATTATATATTGGAACTATGGTTACTTAAATAAAGCTGGATAAAATATCCTCTCTAGCGTAACAAATGATCTTCTGGTACCAAGTCATCTCGATTATAGTCTGGATTTTCGTTATGGAACATATCCTCACTTCTAGCTTGTTATTATCTCTGTTGTACTGCTCCATACAAAAAGCCCTTAGAAACTGTTGTTTCCAAGGGGAAGGGGCTTTGTCTTCAGTATGAAACTTTATTTAAAGAAAGTCTGATTATCAAGTTTTTTAGTGATTTCTTGTGCTATAATAGAAGTATTATTGTAAAGTCAAGACAGAAAGGGTAAAACATAGACCAAAAACTCATTGTGAAAAGATTTTGTTCGGAAATGACGGTTTTACTTTTCTTTATTTTATGAGTATTTTTGGTCGTATTGGGAAATTCACTGATGAATTATCAAGAAGCTTTAGATTGGATTCATAGCAAGTTAAAATTTGGAATTAAGCCTGGTTTGGAACGGATGGCTTGGATATTGGAAGAACTTGGGAATCCTCAGGAGAAGCTATCAGCTGTCCATATTGTCGGAACGAATGGTAAGGGGTCAGTGACTAGCTATTTACAGCATATTTTTTCACTAGCTGGTTATGAGGTCGGGACATTTACATCTCCTTACATTGTTAACTTTCGTGAACGTATTAGTTTAAACGATCAAATGATTTCAGAGACTGATTTTCTTGACTTGGTTGAGCGTGTTCGTCCAGTAGTGGAACGTTTGCCGCTTGAAACGACTTTAGAACCTGCGACAGAATTTGAAGTTATCACGGTCTTGATGTTTGAATATTTTGGGCATATGCACCCTGTTGATATTGCTTTTATCGAGGCAGGTATGGGTGGCCTTTATGATTCGACAAATGTTTTTAAAGCTTTAGCGGTTATTTGTCCTTCAATCGGTTTAGACCACCAGAATGTTTTAGGGCAGACTTATGCAGAAATTGCTGAGCAAAAAGCAGGTGTCCTGAAAGAACATGTTCCATTCATTTTTGCCACTGAACGTGATGATGTTCATCGTGTTTTCCTCAAAAAAGCGCAAGCTTGCGGCAGCCAAACGTATGAATTTAAAAAGGATTTTTCGGTTAATGAAACTGAAAATGGCTTTGATTATCAAGGGCAAGAAAATATCGAGGATATTCGTTTAGCAATGCCAGGTAAACATCAGATTAGCAATGCTAGCCTTGCTATTACGGCTGCGTTGCTATTAAGTAAAACGTATCCAAAAGTCACCAAAGAAATTATCAAATCTGGCTTGGCACAGACACATTGGGTTGGGCGAACAGAGCTTATGTTCCCAAATGTGATGATTGACGGCGCACACAATAATGAAAGCGTTCAAGCTCTCGTTAATGTCATGCAGGCGTACAAGGATAAAAATTTGCACATTTTATTTGCAGCTATTGATACAAAGCCGATTGACTCGATGTTAGCATTGCTTAGTCAACTAGCGGAAGTTGATGTAACGACGTTTGAGTATCACAATTCGCTTGCTTTGGAAAATTACCCAGAACAGTATCATAAAGTTCCAGATTGGAAGGACTGGGTTAAGCACATCGATAGTGACAGTAAAGATGATTTTTACCTTATCACGGGGTCGCTCTATTTCATATCACAAGTACGTCCTGTGCTTTTGTCAAGACAGCAAAATTAAGCTATAATAGAAAAAATAAAAAAGATTGGAAGAGATAATGGCAAATCAAGAAAAACTCGAACTAGCAGTTTACCAACTTTTAGAAGCCTTGGGAGAAAATCCTGAGCGTGAAGGGTTATTGGATACCCCAAAACGTGTTGCTAAAATGTACCAAGAGATGTTTTCAGGCTTAAATGAAGACCCAAAAGATCAATTTACAGCTGTTTTTACAGAAAATCATGATGAAGTAGTTTTAGTTAAAGATATCCCGTTTTATTCAATGTGTGAACATCATTTGGTTCCCTTTTATGGGAAAGCTCATGTTGCTTATTTGCCAAGTGATGGTCGTGTGACTGGTTTGAGTAAGTTAGCGCGTGCCGTTGAAGTGGCTAGTAAACGTCCACAATTACAAGAACGTTTGACTGACCAAGTTGCTACTGCACTTGAAGAAGCTTTGCATCCTAAGGGCGTTTTTGTCATGCTTGAAGCAGAGCATATGTGTATGACAATGCGTGGCATCAAGAAACCTGGTAGCAAAACCGTAACAACCGTTGCAAAAGGGATTTTCAAAGAAAATCGTGAAGAACGAAATGAAATTCTATCATTGATTTTAGGAAAATAAGACCTTACTGACACGTTAGCATATAAGGGGAGACATTATGAAAATTGGAAAATATGAGATTGACGGAACGGCTTGTATCATGGGGATACTTAATGTGACCCCAGATTCTTTTTCTGACGGCGGTTCTTACACTTCTATTGAAAATGCCCTTGCTCAGGCTGAAAAAATGATTGCAGGAGGGGCTAAGATTATTGATGTTGGTGGTGAATCAACTCGTCCAGGCTATACTTTCGTTGAAGCCGAAGAAGAAATTAATCGTGTTGTTCCTGTTATCAGTGCGCTCAAAGAACGTTTTGATGTTTTGGTTAGTATTGATACATATAAGACTGAAACAGCACGGGCTGCCTTGGAAGCAGGTGCTGATATTTTAAACGACGTTTGGGCTGGTCTTTATGACGGAAAAATGCTGGCGCTGGCAGCTGAGAAAAATGTTCCTATCATTTTGATGCATAATCAAGAGGAAGAAAAATACGATAATATCACTAAAGAAGTTTGTGATTTTTTAACAGAACGTGCCCAAGCTGCTTTGGACGCAGGCGTTACGCTTGAAAATATTTGGATTGACCCAGGGTTTGGTTTTGCTAAAAACGAGGCACAAAATATCGAATTGCTAAAAGGATTAGATGCGGTTTGTAAGCTCGGTTATCCAGTTCTTTTTGGAATGTCACGTAAACGTACGGTTGATTATTTGCTTGGTGGGGGAACGTTAGCTGCCGAACGTGATATGGGAACAGCTGCTTTATCAGCTTGGGCTGTCGCAAAAGGTTGCCAAATTGTTCGTGTACATAACGTTGACGTTAATCGTGACATTGTTAAAGTGATTAGTCAACTGAGTTGAAAGGGGTAGGAGAGAAATTATCTTTGCCACTGGGTAGGGATTTTTCTTTTCTGATTGATTACTAATATGGATAAAATACATTTAAAAGGTTGCCGTTTTTATGGCTACCATGGGGCGTTCGCTGAAGAACAAACGCTTGGTCAGATTTTTGTCGTTGATTGCACCTTGTCTGTTGATTTACAAAAAGCATCACAGTCTGATGTGCTAGAAGATACTGTTCATTATGGACTGGTTTTTGAAACGATAAAAAGACAAGTTGAAGAAGAACGCTACGCTTTAATTGAACGTTTGGCAGGAGCAATTTGTCAAGATATTTTTGAACAATTTCCTCCAGTTCAAGCCATTAACATTAAGATTTTTAAAGAAAATCCGCCAATCAATGGGCATTATGATGTGGTTGGTATTGAGTTAGAACGGGAGCGCGCATGACAAAGGTTTATTTGAGCTTAGGAAGCAATATCGGCGATAAAAAAGCTTATTTACTGGCTGCGCTTGAACGCTTAGAACAATTAGCACAGACTTCTGTGACGTCGGTCTCTTCATTTTATGAGACAGCAGCATGGGGAAAGACAGACCAGGATGATTTTTTGAACATTTGTTGTGAGCTCGAGACAGATTTGACGCCGCAAGAATTATTGCTTGCTTGTCAAAACATCGAAAAAGAGCTGAAGCGTGTTAGGCATGAGCATTGGGGACCTCGTACCATTGATATCGACATTCTGTTGTATGGTAATGAGACGATTGCTACTGAAAATTTGAGCGTTCCGCACCCTTACATGACAGAACGGGCTTTTGTTTTGGTACCGTTAGAGGAAATCGCTCCGCAACTTCAACTTAATGGACAATCAATTTCATCTTATCTGGCGCATTTAAATGTCCAAGAGGTCCGAAAACTTCTGGTTTAACTATCGTCAAAAGCTGATTTTTTTGATATAATTAAGGTCGGCTTTATGCCGATTTTTTAGTAGTGAGTTCAAGTGATTTTAACAACAGGAGCCCACTATTTTATTAAAGAATTGTAGAGTTGGAAGAAATGTTAGAATTTTTAAATGAAGAATTAAAAGAAATCGATATTCGTGTTGACGAACCATTAAAAAAATACACCTATACGAAAGTTGGTGGTCCAGCGGATTATTTGGCTTTTCCGCGAAATCGTTACGAGTTAGCACGAATTGTTACATTTGCTAATAAAAATAATATTCCATGGATGGTGCTAGGAAATGCTAGTAACATCATTGTGCGTGATGGTGGTATTCGTGGCTTTGTTATCATGTTTGATAAACTTAACACCGTTACAGTCAATGGTTATGTGATTGAAGCAGAAGCAGGAGCTAATTTAATTGAAACGACGCGCATTGCTAAATTCCATAGCTTGACAGGCTTTGAATTTGCTTGTGGTATCCCTGGTAGCGTTGGTGGCGCTGTGTTTATGAATGCTGGCGCTTATGGCGGTGAAATTTCACATATCTTGGTATCAGCGCAAGTGATTACCAAAGAAGGTGAAATCAAGACAATTGAAGCTCGTGATATGAAGTTTGGTTATCGTCATTCAGCTGTTCAAGATAGTGGTGATGTGGTCATTTCAGCAAAATTCGCCTTGAAACCAGGTGATTACGTTTTAATCGAACAAGAAATGGCACGTTTAACCCATTTGCGTGAGTTAAAACAACCTCTAGAATACCCGTCATGTGGTTCTGTTTTCAAACGTCCCGTTGGACATTTTGCTGGACAATTAATAAGCGAAGCAAATTTAAAAGGCCACCGTATTGGCGGTGTTGAAGTTAGCAAAAAACACGCTGGCTTTATGGTAAATGTGGCTGATGGTAATGCACAAGACTACGAAGACTTGATTGCCCATGTCATTGACACAGTTGAAAAGAATTCCGGCGTTCGTTTAGAACGTGAAGTCCGAATTATCGGCGAAAAGAAATGTTAAAGAAGCTCCAAGGAGGTTTTATGAGAATTGACTAATCCAATTATTGCGTTTAAAAACGTATCAAAAGTATTTGAAGATAACGGTACTGTTGTTTTAAAGGACATTAATTTTGAACTTGAAGAAGGGAAGTTTTATACCCTACTTGGTGCTTCAGGGTCAGGAAAATCAACGATTCTGAATATTATTGCTGGGCTTTTAGATGCGACGACAGGAGATGTTTACCTTGACGGTCAACGTATCAATGATATTCCTATTAGTAAACGTGATGTCCATACCGTTTTTCAAAATTATGCGCTTTTCCCACATATGAATGTTTTTGAAAACGTCGCTTTCCCTCTTAAATTAAAAAAAGTTGATAAAAAAGAAATCGAACGTCGTGTGGAAGAAGCTCTTAAAATGGTGCGTTTGGCTGGTTTTGAAAAACGTCCGATTCAGAAATTGTCTGGTGGTCAACGCCAACGTGTGGCGATTGCGCGTGCGATTATCAATGAACCGCGTGTCGTTTTACTTGACGAACCTTTATCAGCCTTAGATTTAAAGCTGCGGACAGAAATGCAATATGAGCTGCGCGAGCTGCAACAACGTTTAGGAATTACCTTTGTTTTTGTCACTCATGACCAAGAAGAAGCCTTGGCTATGTCAGATTGGATTTTTGTCATGAATGACGGTGAAATCGTGCAATCTGGGACACCTGTTGATATTTACGATGAACCAATTAACCACTTTGTGGCGACTTTCATTGGGGAATCAAATATTTTACCAGGAACAATGATTGAAGATTATTTGGTCGAGTTCAACGGCAAACGTTTTGAAGCCGTTGATGGCGGAATGCGTCCAAATGAAGCTGTTGAAGTGGTTATTCGTCCAGAAGATTTGCAAATCACTTTGCCAGAAGAAGGAAAATTACGTGTTAAAGTTGATACACAGCTTTTCCGTGGTGTTCACTATGAGATTATCGCTCATGACGAATTAGGAAACGAATGGATGATTCATTCAACTCGTAAGGCGATTGAGGGCGAAGTTATTGGGCTTGATTTCACGCCTGAAGATATCCATATCATGCGCCTTAACGAGACAGAAGAAGAATTTGATGCCCGTCTGGAAGAATATGTCGAAATGGAAGAACATGAAGATGGCTTGATTCATGCGATTGAGGAGGAGCGAAATGAAGAAAAACTCTAGTTTCTTCTCAATTCCTTATGTGCTATGGTTGCTTCTTTTTGTCATTGCCCCTGTGATTATGATTCTTTGGCAGTCCTTTTTTGACATTCAAGGTCATTTTACTCTTGATAATTATAAAACCTTTTTTAGTTCATGGACTTACATTCGCATGAGCTTCAATTCGATTTTATATGCTGCCATTATCACATTGGTGACCTTGCTTATCTCTTACCCAACAGCTTATTTTTTGACACGTTTGAAACATAAGCAACTTTTGTTGATGTTGGTTGTATTGCCGACATGGATTAACCTTTTGCTGAAAGCTTATGCTTTTATGGGAATTTTCGGGCAACAAGGTGGTGTCAATGCGTTTTTGAGCTTTGTTGGTATTGGACCTAAGCAAATTCTGTTCACAGATTTTTCCTTTATTTTTGTTGCCTCATATATTGAAATTCCGTTTATGATTTTGCCGATTTTCAATGCGCTTGATGATATTGATAATAATCTTATTAATGCTAGTCGAGATTTGGGGGCAAATGAATTACAGACCTTTGTCAAAGTTGTCTTTCCTTTATCGCTTAACGGCGTGAGAAGTGGTGTTCAGTCAGTATTTATCCCAAGTTTGAGCTTGTTCATGCTGACACGCTTGATTGGTGGTAATCGTGTGATTACTCTTGGTACAGCCATTGAGCAACATTTCTTGACAACACAGAATTGGGGTATGGGCTCAACCATTGGTGTGATTTTAATCATGGCAATGTTGGCTACGATGTGGGTGACTAAGGAGAGAAGAAAATGAAAAAATTTGCCAATCTTTATTTGACACTGGTCTTTATCATTCTCTATATTCCAATTGGTTATCTGATTTTTTACTCTTTTAATCAAGGCGGAGATATGAGTGGCTTTACTGGTTTTACCTTAGAGCATTATTCGGCAATGTTTGCGGATAGTCGTTTGATGTTGATTCTCATTCAAACTTTCTTTTTGGCATTTTTGAGTTCCATTTTAGCAACAGCTATTGGGACATTTGGTGCGATTTTCATCTATCAAGCACGCCGAAAACATCAGCACGCCATTCTTTCACTGAATAATATTCTTATGGTGGCACCTGATGTGATGATTGGGGCAAGTTTCCTGATTCTCTTTACCCGTTTAGCAGAGCTATTTCATTTCAATCTTGGTTTTATGACGGTTTTGCTTAGTCATATTGCCTTTTCTATTCCAATTGTGGTGTTAATGGTTTTACCACGTTTGAAAGAAATGAATGACGACATGATTAACGCTGCTTATGATTTAGGAGCAACGCCTTGGCAAATGTTAAAAGAAGTCATGTTGCCATATTTGACGCCAGGAATTATTTCAGGTTTCTTCATGGCATTTACTTATTCATTGGATGATTTTGCAGTAACCTTTTTTGTAACAGGTAATGGTTTTTCAACCCTATCTGTCGAAATCTATTCACGAGCACGTCGCGGCATTTCTCTAGAAATCAACGCTCTTTCAACGATTGTTTTTATTTTTAGTATTTTACTGGTAATCGGTTATTACTTTATTTCACAAGATAAGGGGGATCGTGATGCGTAGATTATATTCTTTTGTATTGGGCGTGATTGCGGTCATACTTGTTTTGTTTGGTGTTTCTGTTTACATGCAAAAGACGATGAGTTCCACAAGTCAATCGAACAAACTGGTTATTTACAATTGGGGAGATTATATTGCCCCTGATTTGATTACAAAATTTACGGATGAGACAGGAATTGAAGTTCAGTATGAAACGTTTGATTCCAACGAATCGATGTACACCAAGATAAAACAAGGTGGAACGACTTATGATATCGCTGTGCCGTCAGATTATATGATTGATAAGATGAGAAAAGAAAATCTTCTTATCAAGTTAGATAAGTCAAAAATCACAGGCTTGGAAAATATCGGTGACGAATTTCTTGGGTTAAGCTTTGATGAAAACAACGATTATTCTATCCCATATTTCTGGGGAACATTGGGTATTGTGTATAATGACACCATGGTAGAAAATGCGCCAGAGCATTGGTCAGACCTCTGGAATTCGGAATACGCCAACGACATCATGCTTGTGGACGGAGCGCGTGAAGTTATGGGAATTGGGCTTGGAACGTTAGGGTATAGTCTCAATACCAAGTCATTGTCAGAATTAAATGCGGCTTCTCAGAAATTAGACGATTTAACTCCAAATATCAAAGCTATTGTCGGCGATGAAATGAAAGGGTACATGATTAATGGTGATGCTGCCATTGGAGTGACTTTCTCTGGCGAGGCTAGTGAAATGCTTGATTCTAACGAACACCTGCATTATGTCGTGCCTAGTGAGGGGTCAAATCTTTGGTTTGATAATTTGGTTATTCCAAAAACAGCCAAACATGTCGACGAAGCTTACGCTTTTATCAATTTCATGTTGAGGCCTGAAAATGCTGCGCAAAATGCGGAATACATTGGTTATTCGACACCAAATGATGCTGCCAAAGAATTATTACCAGATGATGTTAAAAATGACCAAGCCTTTTACCCTTCCGAAGATACCATTGAAAACCTTGAAGTTTATGATAATCTCGGACAAAAATGGCTAGGAATTTATAATGACCTCTATCTACAATTTAAAATGTATCGCAAATAAATAATTTTAGGAAGTTGAGACGAAGTGCTCATCTTCTTTTGATTTTACCTCGAAAAGTCATCTGAGTTTTGATAAAATAATAGGGACTAATATTTCAGGAAAATCGCAAACATCGTAAAAAGTTTGTTGCATCCAAGAAATTAAGGAGTTTTATATGGATAGTTATTATCGAGAATATGAATTTTCGCTTTCCTCTATTCTCAGTTTTGTTTGGCGAGGGATTGTGGTTGGCTGCGTGTCAGGTATCGTGGTTAGTCTTTTTCGCCTTTTGATTGGTTTCATTTCTGCCAAAGTTGTCAATTATTATGAATTATCACACGAACAGCCAAGTCTTTTAATTCTCATTTTGGGAATGACTTTGTTCATTGTTGTTGCCATTGGCTTTTTGATTAAATCCGATTCTGACATCAAAGGTTCTGGGATTCCTCATGTCGAAGGGGAATTGAAAGGATTGCTTCATCCAGATTGGTGGTCTGTTCTCTGGAAGAAATTTGTTGGTGGTGTCTTGGCGATTTCAATGGGATTTATGCTTGGGCGTGAAGGACCAAGTATTCAGTTGGGTGCCATGGCAGGAAAAGGTGTTGCCCAATCTTTAAAAGCAGAACGCATGGAGAAACGTGTTTTGATTGCGAGTGGTGCGGCAGCAGGCTTATCGGCAGCCTTCAACGCCCCGATTGCAGGTTTGCTTTTTGTTATTGAAGAAATCTATCATCAATTTTCACGTTTGGTTTGGATTACCGCTTTAGTCGCCAGTTTAGTTGCTAATTTTATTTCGCTTAATATTTTTGGTTTAACGCCAGTTCTTGATATGCCAGGAGATTTGGCGGTATTGCCATTGAAGCACTATTGGATTTTGCTGTTACTGGGTGCTTTTTTAGGTGTTATGGGATATATTTATGAAAAAACAACTTTGAAGGCAACTATCATTTACGACTTTCTAGGAAAAGTGTTTCATATTTCCAACTATTTTTACGGTATTTTTGCAGCTATCTTAATTTTGCCAATCGGCTATTTTTATCCGCAATTGCTAGGTGGTGGAAATGGCTTGATTACTTCATTATCGACAAGTCACCTGACTCTTATGATTGTTTTCATATACTTTATCATTCGCTTTGTGTGGAGTATGTTGAGTTACTCAAGTGGACTTCCTGGTGGGATTTTTCTTCCTATTTTGACTTTGGGAGCACTTTTAGGCTTTGGTTTTGGAATATTTTTTGAACAATTTGGTTTGTATTCTAGTCATTACTTGTCTTTATTTGTCGTTTTGGGAATGGCGGGATATTTTGGGGCTATTTCAAAAGCGCCACTGACAGCAATGTTTTTAGTAACTGAAATGGTTGGTGATTTCCGTCAATTGATGACGATTGCCGTGGTGACTTTGGTTGCATATATTGCAATGGATTTGTTAAAAGGTGAACCAATTTATGAAGCCTTACTTGCCAAACTTTCTGTTCCACAAGACAGAGAAGTCACCGAACCAACGTTGATTGAACTAACGGTTTCCGATAAAATTGCTGGAAGATACGTTAGAGACTTGACTCTTCCTAAAAATGTTCTCATTACAACTCAAATCCACGCTCAAAAATCAGAAGTTGTATCAGGTAGTACGCGTCTAAATGCAGGTGATACTATTTTTTTGGTTGTTAATGAACCGGAGATTGGGAAAATCAGGGAATTGTTAATGTGATTCAAGTGATAAAAGAATTTATGAATTCCCTTTCATTTTGCTAAAAGTTTTGGTACAATGAGATGAGGTGAGAGGGTTGTTACTGGTTAAGCAGGCAAAACCTAGTGTACATATGAAGATTGTGTTAAAGTGCAGTCCTTTTTGTGTACGTTAGTTTTGCCTTTTCTTTCCGAAATTTTTTGAGGAGTAATAAAAGATGAAAATTGATAAAGTCTATAATAACAATGTCGTTTTGGCTAAAGGAGATAACGAAGAGGAAATCATTGTTATGGGAAGAGGACTTGGTTTTCAAAAAAAGTCAGGTGACGAAATTGATTCTACTTTAGTTGAAAAAACTTTTGTTATGCAGGATAATGATATAGCTAATGAGTTGACGCGTGTCTATCTTGATTTATCACCAGCAGAAACCGAGGTTGTTTTTGATATTATTAAGCATGGACAAGAAGTTCTTAAAACGACTTTTGATACTGCTTTTTATATTTCATTAGCAGATCATTTGCATTATACACTTCAACGTACTCGTGAAAATATTACTATTCAAAATCCATTATCATGGGAAATTCGTAAATTTTTCCCAAAAGAGTATCAATTGGGTAGAGATGCTTTAAAAATTATTTGTGAAAAGTTAGGTGTTATTCTGCCTGATGATGAAATTTCCTCAATTGCTTTGCACTTTATCAACGCACAAAAAGATTCGGGAATGGTAGAGCAGAATTGTCAAATTTCAAAGATTGTCACAGATATTTTAGGAATCGTCCGTCTTTTTTATGGTAAGGTTGTCGATGAAGATTCGGTAAGTTATAATCGTTTTATTACCCATATTCAGTATTTTGCTCAACGTGTTGTTAATGGCGTTATTCAAGGAAAAAATGATAGTTTTTTATACGAACAAGTCAAATTAAACTATCCTGTTGCCTTTTCATGTTCTGAAAAAATTAAAAATTATATCGAAAGTAGTTATGATTTTCCAATGAGTCGTGATGAACAAGTTTATATCACCATTCACATTCAACGCTTGGAAACCAGTCATAATTAATAAAAATCATTAGATTTCTCTTCAAAGTGATTTGAGGAGAGATTTTTTTGCGAAAATTTTAAAATGAAAACATAGTGAAAAATGTTGTAAAATAGCTTTATAACAACAAAAATCAAAGAACTTGTTTTCATGAATTGTGAAAACGTTGTTTTGTTATAAAAAAAGTTTAAAAAAGCGCTTGCAAATTATGGAAGCGCATGCTATACTATGAATTGTTAAAAGGATTGTTACTGGTTGGCAGGCAAAACCTGAATGAATACAAGATAGTTTTAGCGTTACCGCAAGGGCGCAAGAAATTGTTTAGTATTTGTTTGGGTTTTTTTCTGTTATTTAAAGCCAAAAAAGAGAAAGGAGCCGTATATGGCTAAGAAAGACTATACAGAGTTAGCAAAAGATATTGTTGCTCACGTTGGTGGTAAAGATAATGTCGTTAATGTTCGTCATTGTGTTACGCGTTTGCGATTCGTTTTAAAAGATGAATCTAAGGCAGACGATGACTATCTTAAACAACGTGATGGTGTTGTTACTGTTGTAAAAGCAGGAGGACAGTATCAAGTTGTCATCGGAAACCATGTGCCAGACGTGTATGCAGCTGTCCTTGAAACTGGAGTTCCTGGTGTTGGTTCTCTTGATGTAGATGAAGGGGATGCTGGTGCAACAGGCAATCTCTTTGATCGCTTTATTGACTTAATATCAGGTATTTTCCAACCATTCTTAGGAGCTTTGGCAGCTGCTGGTATTATCAAAGGGATTGTTGCTATTATGGCAGCTTCTGGAATGGGTGTCGATAATAGTCCTTGGTATGTTATTTTAAATGCCGCTGGCGATGGTTTCTTCCAATTTTTACCAATTTTAATCGCTATCACAGCAGCTCGTAAGTTCAAAATGAATGAATTTACAGCCATTGCGATTGCTGCAGCTTTAGTTTATCCTGACATTGCTACTTCAGTATCAGGTTTAGCAGAGGCTGGTCTTAATAAAGTTTTTGGTATCCCGTTTGAGCTTCCATCATCAGGATCATATCTCTCAACTGTTATGCCAGCGATTTTAGCAATTTGGGTTGGATCACTTGTTGAAAAAACAGCTCGTAAAGTTACACCAGATGTGGTAAAACTATTTGTGGTACCATTTGTAACAATTCTCGTTACTGTACCTTTGACATTCTTGATAGTAGGACCGGCTGCCAATGTTTTAAGCGATTGGTTATCAGCAGCTTTCCAAGCCATTCTTGATTTTAGTCCAATTGTATATGGTTTTATTTTAGGAGCAGCATGGCAAGTATTGGTTATGTTTGGTCTTCACTGGGCACTAGTACCTCTTGCTATTTTAGATGTTGCAACTAATGGTGTTTCTGCTCTTCTAGTAGCAGCAGCTCTTCCAAACTTTACACAAACAGGTGTATTAGCAGCTATCATGTTGAAAACAAAAGAAGAAAAAGTCCGCACTATTGCTATGCCAGCATTCATTTCTTCAATTTTTGGGGTTACAGAACCAGCAATTTACGGTGTAACTCTTCCAATGCGTATTCCTTTCTATATTTCTTGTTTAGTTTCAGGATTTATTGGTTCAGCAACTATGATGCTTAATATTAAACAATATGCTGTAGGAGCTATGGGAATTTTCCAATATCCTGCAAATGTGGATCCTTCTACTGGTGATATGACAGGAATGTGGTGGCTAATTGCTTTGACAGTTATTGCAATTGTTGCTTCATTCATTATTCAAATGATTGCTCCGGTTCCTTACCTATATGGTGGTCCGAAAGATGAATCTGCCACAACTGATAAAAAAGTAGCAGAACCTGTTGCTAATTTAAAAGAATTAAAACAAGAAATTATTGCTAGCCCAATGATGGGAAATGTCGTTAAACTTGAAAATGTTCCTGATGAAGTTTTTGCTTCAGGAGCTATGGGTAAAGGTATTGCTATTGATCCAACAGATGGTACTGTTCTTGCACCAGCAAATGCTGAAGTGACACTTGTCTTCCCAACTGGTCACGCTATTGGTATGCGAACTGAAAATGGTGCCGAACTCTTGATTCACGTTGGTATGGATACGGTATCTCTAGAAGGTAAAGGGTTTAATACCTTAGTTCAAGTTGGTGATAAAGTTGAAGCAGGACAAAAGTTATTGGAATTTGATTTAGATACTATTCGCGAAGCAAACTTACCTGTTATTTCTCCGATCATTGTTACAAACTCAGCTGATTTTGATGACGTTTTAACGACACAAGAATCACATGTTAATACAGGAGATTATCTTCTTACAACAATGAAATAAAAGTTAGAATCGCCTAGCGAAAGCTAGGTGATTTTTTGTATGCTGAGGGACACTGTATATATGATAGAGAATAGTATTTAGGAAGTAGAGGGTAGAGAAATTAAACCTAATGATACTAAAGTTAATTTTTAATAATTTCTATTGGTGTCCATTCGCTGTTAAAGGATATGCACAGTTAAGTGATACTTTACTTGATTGAAAAGAAATAAATCTTGTTATTGTATTAAACTATTAAAAAATGATATTATTATATGTCATGTTAGTAAGCGCTTGCATTGTGTTTTATTAGATGGTATGATAATGTCGTGGTGGGGTTGTTACTATTAAATTAGGCAAAACCTAGTGATTATCAAAATAGGTGGGCTTGAGCATCGCTTTTTTTGATATTGCTAGGTTTTTCTTTTGATTTTATTAGGAAAGGAGATTGAGTATGATTAATTTCATATTGATAGAATAAGAATATTAGTTGGAATTATCAATTAATTCTAAAATGATAATTGTATATAACAACTATTGGTAGAAAATAGAGTTTTATTGAACGTGTATTCAACGGATAAAGGAGATTTGAATATGAAATGGAAGAAAATAGTAATTATTGGAATAACTAGTCTGTCTTTGGGAGCATGTAGCAATGTAACCAACAGTAATTTGAGTAATTCAGGCTTTAATGCTTCTGTTAAGCAAACTATTTCAGGTGGCGATATCAAGGGCCACCAAGATAAAGACAATGATGTTCTGGAATGGTTAGGAATCCCTTATGCTACAGCAAATCGATGGCAAGCGCCAGAGGAAGTTGAAGCGTGGTCGGATACTTTTGATGCGACAAAACCTGGTGAGCAGGATATTCAAGTATCTAACGGTAAAATTGTTGGTAGTGAAAGTGCTCTTAATCTTGATGTGGTTAGACCTGATTCAGATGAAGATAATCTTCCTGTTATTGTCTATATTCATGGAGGAAATAATCAAACAGGTAATGCACAGGAAATTAGGGGAAATACTCTTGTCAATGATATTAATGCTATTTATGTATCGGTTAATTATCGTTTAGGTGTTTTGGGATTTAACCCGTTAGCAGCTTTGAAAACTGGAAATGATGAAGAAAATTCTGGTAATTACAGTTTACTTGATATTGCGGCTGCTTTAGATTGGGTAAAAGAAAATATTGAAACCTTTGGTGGTGATAAGGATAATATTACTTTAGCTGGTTTTTCTGCAGGGGGGCGTGATGTTATGGCAACTTTAATTTCACCACTTTTTGCTGGAAAATATGATAAGGCTATTTCTTTTAGTGGAGGGATGACTCTGTCTGAGGAAACGGAGAGCCAGGAAATTTTTGCTGCTGCTATTTCACCGCTTGTGGTTGAAGATGGTATTAAAGCAACTGAAGAAGAAGCTAACACTTGGCTTTTAACAGCCAATAATGATGTAGAAAATTATCTTAGAGGTATTTCAGCAGAACGTTTAGCTGGACTGATGGGGAACGCTGCTATTCGTATGAAGGCTTTTCCACATCTCTATATTGACGGTACTGTTATCCCTAAATCTGGCTTTAAAACCAAAAGTTATAATGATGTCCCTTTAATGCTTGTCACTGGAACAGATGAATTTTCACTCTTTGCAGCTTCAGATGAGCGCTTTTCTAAAGATTTTACAAGTGGTCAACTATTTACAGATAAAGAAAAACTTGCTGAGTTTACCTACAGTAAAAAATATGGAGGACAACTTTATAGCCTAGCAAATGGTGTCGAAAGTGCTAAGACGATGTCAGATAATTATGACTCAGCTATTTATATCGCTGAAATTTCTTATGGTGATAATAGCAATGTAACACCAGATTTAGCAAAAACATTTGGCGCTTTCCATGGTATTTTTGAGCCAATGTTACAGACTCCATCGAATTATGCCAGTCTTATTGGAGATGCTTTTGAAACTGATGGTGCAGCAGCCATGTCGAAAGATTTCAAAGCTTATTTGAAAAATTTTCTGAACTCTGATGATCCAAATGGTAATGATTTAGCTAAATGGCAGCCTTGGACTAGTACTAATCAGATTCTATCGATTGATGCCACGCAGGATAAAGCAATTATTGAATCAAAGACTAATACAGCAACGGCAGAAGAAATTTTATCTAAAATGGAATCTGATACAAGCTTGACAGAAGAAACAAAAGAGGAATTGAATACAACAGTCCTTAATGGACGTTGGTTTAGTTCAATAATTGATAATAAATATGCTGTGAAGGAGTAGTAAGCCATGAATTGGAAGAAAATGCTTGTCTTTGGAATAGTAGGCTTATTTAGCTTAGGTCTGACAGCTTGTTCGACAAGTCCCTCTACAACATCAAGCGCAAAGAAAAATGTTACAAATAATCAGACTAGTTTAGAAAAATATAGAACAGTTATCACTACTGATGGTGAGGTCGATGATATGAATTCTATGATTCGTTATCTTTATTATTCTAATGAAATGGACCTTGCAGGTATTATACTGACAAGTTCAACTTTTCACTACAACAGTAAGTTTTACTATTCCAAAGGATACAAAATCTGGTGACACTTTCCATATCATCCTAGAAGTTCAAGATGATGGTTCGCATACACTTAAAGCTTATCAGCGTGTTGTTGTTACTGTGAAATAGGTTATAAAAAGAGTCTGGAATGAAAAAGAACCACTTATAATGGACAGTATAAAAAAGTTATATACTGTTCTTATAAGGAGGTTCTTTTCTCATGGCCAAAAAAGGAAGCAAGTTCACCAAATATCCACCCGAGTTCAAATTACAGGTAGTGGACTACCTAAGCGCAAAGAGCGGAGGGATGCCTTCTATTGTCAAAAAATATGGGTTAAAATCAGACAACCAGGTTCTAACTTGGACAAGAAAAATTAAAAGGTATGACTCCCTTAGAATTTAGGTAAGCGTACCTTCTAAAAAACTAACTTTTTTAACTGTCCATTTTATCTGAGGATTGACAGAACAGACTCTTTTTATAGATGAGGTCCAATATAATGCGCTTTTTTTAATTGTTTACGGTATTGGCTGGGGGTCAGTTCGTAATAGCGCTTGAATTGTCGATTGAAATTAGATAAGTTATTGAATCCAACAGCAGTAGCAATTTCTAAAATTGGGTCAGAAGTATTCATTAACAAATCACAGGCTTTATTCAGGCGAACCTGGATGATGAATTCTATACAAGATGTACCAGCGTGTTGCTTAAAAACTGCCATAAAATGTGTTTTGCTGTAGCCCATAAATTGTGATAGAAAGTCAATTGAGAGATTTTTTTGATAGTTATTGTTAATATAATCAATCAATTCACGAATCTGCTCATTTTTACGATAAGTATCATCAGTATTCTTACGTAAAACATAACGATGATAAAAAAGAAGATATAAAAATTCGTTTAGTTTTGATTTTAGGAGTAGTTCAAAATGGCGTCCCTCATTTTTAGAGAGTTCAAAAATAGTAAAGAGACATTCTTTTATATCTTCATACCCTTCCATATCTGGCTGAATTCGTGGAACAAATTTATAGAGACTGGTTTGTAAGGGCTGCAAATATCTCAGACTAACTTGGTCGACAGTAGAATGTCCAATCATATCTAGATGAAATCGAAAAGTATCGGTAACATGTTTTCGGTTTGCAAGTGGGTGAATTGAGTGCATTCCATTAGGTCGAATGAGGATAATATCACCTGCTTGACTATTGAAATAATCATAATCAATGTGAAAACGAGCAGAACCTTCATAAATATAATTGATTTCTATTTCTGGATGCCAATGAAAAAGGACATCAGGGCGTCCATGCTCAACGACAGTACTATAGTAGTCATATGGCAAGAGATGTTTGTTTTCATCTATTTTTATTTCTAGTAAATCAGTATTGTTTTTCATATATCAATCATCCCAATAATATTATAGTATCATTATATAATGTCATTATATCAAAAATAGTTCAAAAATGGAAACGGATACTTTAAAATTTTCCGAAAACTTTCTTTTTAACATCGTTGTAAAGTATCATAATTTGAAAGGATAATGTTAGCAGTATATTAAATAAAGCATTATAATTTAATGGAATCATAGCTAAGGCCTCTCAACTTTCAGCGATTGATAGCAGGGCTAGGCATGGTTTAATGTGTTGATAAACACGACCTCTTATACCCTTACAAACTCCGCAAGACATCGTAATCTCCTTTGGTTTAAGCGGAGTTTTATTTTTTTGAGAAAAATATTACTATGTTATCAGAAAATTACATGAAATGCTTAATTTCTTTTAGCTATTTTGAGTGAAAAGTAGTAGAATGAGATAGTAAATAGTTATAAATAATAATTGTTCAAGGAGGAATAATTATGGATGAATTGAAAAAAGTTTTGTTAGCTGGTATTGGTTTGACTTCAATGACTTTAGAAAAGGCTGATACCTTTGTTAAAGAGTTGGTTGAAAAAGGTCGTTTAACTGTTGAAGAAGGAAAAGAACTACAGTCTGAACTAAAACGAAAAGGTGAAAGTGAAGCAAAAGAGTTATTTGACCAACTGGATGTCAAAACAAAATCTGTTCAATATGCTACAAAGGCAGATGTTTCCCGTCTGGAAGATAAATTGGATGCTCTTTTGAAGCAATCAGCATCAGACGATAAAGAGTAGGATGTTTTATGTCACATAAGCGCTTAAGGGAAATCATTAGAGTTTTTAGCTCAGTTGGTTTAATAACGCTAAAAGAAAAAAGAAAACCTATAGAAGATAAGTCAACACCACGTAAATTACGTTTAGCTTTTGAAAAATTAGGTCCTAGCTTTGTCAAAATTGGACAAATTCTTTCAACGAGAAGTGATTTATTTCCTGAGGCTTATATTAGAGAATTAAGCAAGCTGCAAAGTGATGTTCTTCCATTACCTCAAGATGTTGTCATGGAGGCAATTGCCGCAGAGTTGTCAGTACCTATTTCGGAAGTTTTTGCGGACATTTCTTCAGAGCCTTTGGCAAGTGGCTCGGTTGCTCAGACACATCGAGCTACTTTGCTTAATGGCAAAGAAGTTGTTATCAAGATTCAGCGACCGCATTTACCAGAAATTATCGAAGAAGATTTAGAATTGTTGATTGGCTTGTCGCGGCGCATTCCTAAGGCAATGTTGCCCATGGTTAATTTATCAGAGGTTTTGCAGCAGCTCAAGGACAGCTTGACGAAAGAAATCGATTTTCGTAACGAAGCGCAAGCAATGATTACTTTTGCTGAGTTAAATCAATCAATAAAATGCATCGCTATTCCAGAAGTTTTTGACGAATATACCACACCACGTATGGTTGTTGAGGAGTATATTTCAGGAATTCCTATCAATCATTATGAAGAATTGATTAAAGCTGGCTATGATTTGGAAGACATTGGCAAGAAACTGATGCTTAGCTTTATTAAGCAAGTTTTTAAAGATGGCTATTTTCACGGTGATCCGCATCCAGGAAATCTTTTGATTTCTGAAGGAAAAATTTATTTTATTGATTTTGGAATTATAGGGAATTTAGAAAATGGCATGCGCGTGGCGTTAAATGATATTCTTTACAGCTTTACGGCACAAGATGTCGAAGGGATGATGCAGGGCATTTTGTCTGTTACAAGTTTTGATACTTCAATAAATAAAACAGCGCTTAGCCAAGACGTTGAACGAATGCTGGCAAAATATTCTAGTTTGGATTTGGGAGTCTTGTCTATCACAGATTTATTGGAAGATTTGCTGGACGTTTTCGTCAAAAATGGCTTGAAGGCTTCGCCACAGATTACGATTCTAGAAAAAGCTGCGCTACAAATTGAAGGGATTTTCCGCGAATTAGCGCCAGAAGTTGACTTGATGACGCTTGCTAAAAATTATTTTCTAGAAAATATGGGACCTGATATGTTAAAACAGGCCCTGAACAAGGAAACATTATTGATTGAGCTCTTTTATCAATTGAAAAATGGGAAAAATATTCCGCGTCGGCTTAATCAGTTACTTGAACAGATGCTCAATGGTCGGATTTTAATCAATCATGATATTTATGATTATAAAAATCGTATTAAGACCGTCAGTCAAATAGCCAATCGCTTTGTTGTGAGCATTTTATTTCTGGCAGTTATGTTAACCGCAGCTTTGCTTAGTTTTAATGTCGCAATGCAAGAAATTTCCAAATGTCTTTTTGGTCTTGCTGCTCTTTTATTGGTATGGGAGCTTGTCTTGATGCTCAAACATAAATAAAGATGTTAAAAATTTCCTAATAGTTTAGGAAATTTTTTCTATTCTCGTTTTTGTAACCGCTTGCTATAATATTCTTGTATTAATCGAGGAGGTTATGTTATGTCTAAATTACCAGAAAACTTTTTATGGGGTGGCGCAGTTGCCGCTCATCAACTTGAAGGCGGTTGGCAAGAAGGCGGTAAAGGTCTAAGCGTTGCTGATGTGATGACCGCTGGGCGCCACGGTGTTGCACGTGAGATTACTGATGGTGTTATCGAAGGAAAATATTATCCAAACCATGAAGCGATTGATTTTTATCATCATTACAAGGAAGATATTGCCCTGTTTGCTGAAATGGGCTTTAAATGTTTCCGTACGTCGATTGCATGGACACGAATTTTTCCAAATGGTGATGAGTTAGAGCCGAATGAGGCAGGTTTGCAATTCTATGATGATTTGTTTGATGAATGTTTGAAATATGGCATTGAGCCAGTTGTGACCTTATCACACTTTGAGTTGCCTTTCCATTTGGTGAAAGAATACGGTGGTTTCACCAATCGTAAAGTGATTGATTTCTTTGTTCGTTTTGCCGAAACGTGTTTCCGTCGTTACAAAGACAAAGTTAAATATTGGATGACGTTTAATGAGATTAATAACCAAGCCAATTACCAAGAAGATTTTGCACCGTTTACGAATTCTGGGATTGTTTATAAAGAGGGTGATGACCGCGAAGCGATTATGTATCAAGCTGCGCATTATGAATTGGTAGCGTCAGCGCGTGCGGTTAAAATCGGTCATGAAATCAATCCTGATTTCCAAATTGGTTGTATGATTGCTATGTGTCCTATTTATCCAGCAACTTGCAATCCAAAAGACATTTTAATGGCTCAAAAAGCAATGGAAAAACGTTATTATTTCGCTGATGTTCATGTGCATGGCTATTATCCAAATCATATTTTGAAATATTGGCGACGTAAAGAAATCAAGGTTGATGTGACAGAAGAAGATTTGGCTGATTTGACGGATGGCACGGTTGATTATATCGGTTTTTCATATTATATGTCATTTGCGATTGATGCACACCGTGATAACAATCCACACTTTGATTATTTAGAAACAGAAGATTTGGTTCGAAATCCATATGTAAAAGAATCAGAATGGGATTGGCAAATTGATCCAGAAGGGCTACGTTACAGTTTGAACTGGTTTACGGATATGTATCATTTACCGCTCTTTATTGTTGAAAATGGTTTTGGTGCGATTGACCAAGTTGAGGCTGATGGTATGGTGCACGATGATTATCGCATTGCTTATCTTGGTGCTCATATCAAAGAAATGATTAAAGCTGTTGATGAGGACGGTGTTGACTTGATTGGCTACACACCTTGGGGTTGCATTGACCTTGTTTCAGCTGGTACGGGTGAAATGCGCAAGCGTTATGGCTTTATCTACGTTGATAAAGATGATGACGGTAATGGTACTTATAAACGCTCACCGAAGCTATCATTTAACTGGTATCAAAAAGTCATTGCTTCAAATGGTGAAGATATTTAATCGGTTTAGAACCTTTATGAGGCTGCAATCTCCTGCCTTATGGAGGTTTTTTGTTAGAGAAAAGGATAAAGTATGATTGGAATAATTGCTGCTTCATTAACCACACTGGGGTTTATTCCTCAAGTGATAAAGGTATTAAAAACGAAAGATACAGAATCAATTTCTTTGGGTATGTACAGCATGTCTGTGACGGGAATGTTACTTTGGCTAGCGCATGGTATTTCAATTTCTGATATTGCTTTAATTGCTGCCAATAGTATGTCAGCAACACTAGCAGGAACGATTCTGATTTGCAAACTGATTTATAAATAATTTTTTTAAAAATTCTCTGAAGTGCTGTTACATCTGCATTTTAGAGGATTTTTTGATTGAAAATTTGAAATGAATTATCCTATTTAATTGTCGTGAAATCCGTTGATAGTAAAGGTTTGATAGGGCTTCCAAAAAAAGAATATACTAATTGCGTAAAATAAAAAAATACCATATAAGGGAAACAGGAGGTGGAGATATGGTAGGCATTATTAGTGTTATTATTGCCGTTTTATTGATTACGGCAGTTGTCCAAGCTTTCCGCGCTAAGATTTGGGGAACCAAAACATTTGGGTATAATTATGTGATTACAATGACAAATGGTGGCAAGCTGCCAGATTTAAGCCAAAATACCAAGCTAAAAAATAATGTTAGAGTTGTTGGCAAATCTGAATATAGCTGTTCGGTGCAATCTAGGCTTAATGATACAGAGCTCAAGACGCTTTTGATGAAAGAATACCATTTGGATTCAACCGAGATTCATATTCAACCAGCACAATTATCAGGAGCTTTAGGGATGATTTAAGAAAAACAGATGAAAAAATCGTCTGTTTTTTTATTTTGTGTCAAATTCATTACGGAAAATTTATTCTATAAAGTTTATTTTTCCGTATCTATTGGATTTTTTTCCTTATTAAAGAGGAAAAAGAGCACATTTACTTTTTGTAAGCGTTTTTATAAAATAAATGTGTAAATAAAAAACAAAGGAGATTTACATTATGAGTAAAAAAGCTTTAATTATCTGTGCCGGTGGGATGTCATCATCAATGATTGCCAAAAAGACAATGACATTCCTTCAAGAACAAGGTGAAGACATTGAAATGGATGCAGTTGGTGTTCCAGAAGGGCAAAAACGCATCGAAGCTGATAAGTATGATTTATACCTTGTTAGCCCACAAACTAGAATGAATTTCAAACAATTAGCTGACGCGGCAGCGAAAACAAACAAACCGATTGTGCAAATCCCACCACAAGCTTATATTCCAATTCCAATGGGGATTGAGAAAATGGCTACTTTGGTGAAAGAAAATATCTAATTCAGATGTGTTATAATAGTTCTATCGTTGTTTGGAGGTACCTTTTTCTGTGTTAAATAAAAAAGAAAAGCAAATTATCCAATTTCTAATGAAAGATAAGGATACATTTGTGACGAGCAAAGAATTAGCAACACACTTGAAATGTTCGGACAGAACAATTAGAACTTACTATAAAACACTTGTTGAAAAATTAGATGATTATTCGGGTATCGATTTGATTTCCAAACAAGGTTATGGCTATAAGCTAGGTATTTCGGATGATGATGCTTATGCTGATTTTTTGGAAGAAAATCGTATCAATGATAACCATTTTGATTATCATAGTATTACGGATATCAATGATCGTTACAATTATCTACTAAACAAACTTCTATTTGAACAAAATGAAATTTATTTTGATGATTTAGTTGATGAGTTGTATGTTAGTCGATCAACGTTATCTAGTGATTTTAAAAAAATAAGACAAAAATTTAAACCATATCATTTAAAGATTGAAAGCAAGGCAAATAAGGGTGTCTATGTAACAGGGTTAGAACGCGATAAAAGACGGTTCATTATGGATTATTTTATTTCGTCTGGTTTTATGGATATGATGCATTCTTATGTTGATAATGAATTGCTTAATCAACGAATTTCTTTTGAAGAATTGACTATTATTGTACTTGATGAATGTCGAGAGGGTGGACTTAAGTTATCTGATTTTGTTATTCAAAATCTAGTTATTCATATCGCTTTAGCTATTCGTCGTATTACTGAAGGTTTTAAAATCAGTAGCTTAGAGGAAGACGAGTTAAATTTACGTGAGCTACCGGAGCGTCAGATTGCGGACAGTATTTTAAAACGCGTGTCTGTATCAACTAAAATTGATTTTCCAGTAGAAGAAGTAGATTACATCACCTTGCATTTGATATCAAAAAGTCACGGAAATGCACGTTGTATTTCTGAAAAGATGCAAGAGTCTATGCGTCAAGAGCTTATTGATGGCATTGGGAAAATAGATTCAGAGGTTAAAAATGATTTTCAGCTAATTGAGGGATTATTAGCGCACCTATCAACTATGTTAATTCGCTTAGAAGGTAAGGTAGTATTAGAAAATCCTTTAACAGTGGAAATTCAGAAAAACTACCCAGATATGTTTCAATTGGCTGAACAACTCGTTACCATCATGCCAACTTTTCAATCTTTTTCTTTGACGCCAAATGAAATTGCATATATTGCTCTACATTTTATGGCTGCTAAAGAACGCTACAAAGAGCAGCGAAAATACAATGTACTTGTCATTTGTGCAACAGGATACGGTAGCGCACAGATGTTGAAAAGTAGGATTGAAAATGAGTTGGGAAATCTGATTTTAATTGCAGATGTCATAGGTTACTATGAGATTAATGATGAAAAGTTGAAAGGCATTGATTTTATCATCTCATCCATTGATTTGTCAAATTTGATTTTCAATATTCCAGTCTTTACCGTATCAGTCTTTTTGACAGATGAAGAATTGCAAGATATTAAGCACGGTATTTCACATTTAGAGACATCAACGTCGTTACGAAAAATGGAAGACAAAACATCTGAATTTAGTGTGAGAGAAGTATTTGATGGTTATTTTTCAGAAGATTCTTTCTTTATTCTGTCCAATATTTCCAAAAATGAGTTATTAAAGAAACTAGTTAAGAGCATTTCTAAGAATGAAAATGAACAGTTTGAAAAACGTTTGCTTGATATGATAAAGCGACGTGAAGAAATGAGTTCCATTATCTTTGGTGACCGCATTGCAGTCCCACATCCGGTGAAAGCTGTTGGCTGTAAGCATCATTTTGCAGTTGCGCTTATCAAAGATGATTTATTCTGGGATGAGGAATACCCATCAGTCAAGATTGTCTTTTTAATGTCTATGTCTATTCATGAAAATGATGGATTGCCAGAGCTGACTTCTGCAATCGTTGATTTGGTAGATGAACCAGAACTTCAAAAACAAATGTTAGCCTGTCAATCATTTGAAGAATTTAGAACGCTATTTTTTAAAATAAAAGAAAGGTAAGGATTATATGAATCCAGAAGAGTTACAAGTTGCAGCATTTGAAATTATTTTAAATTCCGGTAATGCACGAACGATTGTTCATGAAGCTTTTGACGCTATGCGTGAAGGAAATTATGAACTAGCAGAACAGAAGTTACAGGAATCGAATGAAGAATTTTTGAAAGCTCATCAGGCACAAACCAATTTACTACAAGAGTACGCAGGTGGTAAAGAAGTTAAGGTTGAAATCATTATGGTTCATGCTCAAGATCATTTGATGACAACAATGACACTTCGAGAAGTTGCACTCGAAATGCTAGAGTTATATAAAAAAGTTAATTAGTTGAGAGGGGATAAGTATGGTAAGAGATACGAAAAATAGAGATTTAAAGCAAGAAATGACTTTGAAAAATAATTTGTTTTCTCGATACATGATTTTTAGGTATTCACTTGCCTTACTATTCTTTGCTAATATTTATTGGATAATGATTTTATCGTATCGTTTCAATTTCATTATAATCCTGCCAATTATAGAGTTATGTTTGCTTATAGGAGCAATAGCAGAACAATTTACCTTATATGGTAAAATGAAAGCAGTTTTAAAAGTGACCAAACTTGCTTTTCTAGGACAAATAGCTGTAAATGTTATTGCTATTATGTTAGTAATCTTACCACACCAATTTGGAAATGCATTTCCAATATTTAGCGATCATATGAGCGTTAAGCTACTTGTTATTACCTTACAGTTATTAGGATTGTTTATTAGCCGTTTAAATCTCAAACGGATTGAACAAGTGAAAAATAATACAGATAAATTTTATTATCGCTTTCAACAAGCTTTTGGAAAAGTCTTATAATGGCTTGTTATTTTAGAAGGAGTTTAATATGGAAGAACAAAAAGGATTCTTTGGCTTGCTAGATAAGTATTTAATGGGGCCAATGAGTGTCATTGCTCAATTTAAGGTTGTACGTGCTATTACAGCAGCTGGTATGGCAGCAGTACCATTTACGATTGTTGGATCAATGTTTTTGGTATTTTCTATTTTGCCACAAGCATTCTCATTCTGGCCTATTGTAGCTAATATTTTTTCGGCATCTTTTGATAAATTTACGGATCTTTATATGATTGCTTATTATGCAACTATGGGATCACTTTCATTGTACTTTGTCCTTGCTATGGCTTATGAGTTAACAAAAATTTATGCAGAGGAAGAAGATTTAAATCTAACTCCGCTAAATGGTGCTTTACTCGCTTTGTTTGCATTTATTATGACGGTACCTCAAATTATTTTTGAAGGCGGAGCAATGTCTGCGGTAACAAGCCTAAAGGAAGGTACAGTTGTAGCTGATGGTTGGGCTATGTCAAATGGGGTTACACGTTTTGGTACAACTGGTATTTTCACAGCAATTATTATGGCAGTTGTGACAGTATTGTTATATCGTATGTGTGTGAAACATAACTGGGTTATTAAAATGCCAGAATCAGTTCCAGAAGGTGTTTCACGAGGCTTTACAGCATTAATTCCTGGATTCGTTGTAGCCTTTACTGTTATCATTGTTAATGGTATTCTCGTTGCCTTCGGTACTGATATTTTCCAAGTTATTGCGATTCCGTTCGCATTTGTAGGTAATTTAACAAATACTTGGATTGGTTTAGTCATTATTTACTTACTAACACAAGCGCTTTGGATTGTGGGTATTCATGGGGCAAATATTATTTTTGCATTCGTTAGTCCGATTGCTTTGGCTAACATGGCAAGTAATGCTGCAGATGGAACACACTATATTGTAGCAGGTGAATTTTCTAACATGTTTGTTATTGCAGGTGGTTCTGGTGCAACTCTAGGTCTTTGTATCTGGTGCGCTTTCCGAGCACGTTCAACTCAATTAAGTGCTATTGGTAAGGCCTCTGTTGTTCCTGCTGTATTTAATATTAATGAACCTTTAATTTTTGGATTACCAATTATCTATAATCCTGCTTTGGCTATTCCATTTATGACAGCACCGATTGTTTCAATGAGTATTTACTATTTTGCAATGAAATTTAATTTGATTAATGCTGTTATTGCACAAGTTCCATGGCCAACTCCAGTTGGTATAGGTGCTTTTCTTGGTACAGCTGATGTCAAAGCAATTCCTGTAGCACTTCTTTGTGCGATTGCAGCCTTCCTAGTTTATTGGCCATTTGTTCGTCGTTATGATCAACAATTGTTAAAAGAAGAAGGAATTGAAGCGTAAAATGATAGAGTGGGGTCACCCACTCTTTTTTATCACAAATACCCTATATGATTACTTCAATATAGGGTATTTTTTGTTAATTATCTGGGACGTCAGCAGATGCTGAGAAGTCGTGGAGTTCTTTGAATTCGGTGAGTTGTTTGCTGTATTTGTCGCGAAAGCACCAAGTGGGAGACGAAGATGAAAACAAGTTACTCTTCTTCTGCTTCATTTAGAATTTTAGAACTTGATGTTCGCTCAAACTCGATAAGTTGTGACGCGTGAATTCTTAATGCTAATCGATTTTCATAATTTTGAGCAAATACTCCTGAATAAAGTAAATCTAAGAGATATGTGATTGAAGCATCCGTAGAAAAAGTGCCGATTTTTGAATAAAGTTTTTCACGAGTTGCTAGACGTAAGATACAGTTTGTGAGATTAGTTGATTTATTTTCCCCAAGACTTGTCAGCAAGATAATAGGGATATGATGACGACGTAAAAGTTTCATGACACGTTGTAAGGAAAGTGTTTCACCAGAATAACTAATAACCAAAGCACAAGATTCTTTTGGTACTAAATAAGCATCAAAAAGAATTTCGCCATGTAACTGATGAACATGAACATCCTTTTGAATGCGTTTCATATTATGTTGAAATTCTTGTGCATTTAGAAGATTATTACTAGCAGCGAAAATATGTATACTTTTTGCTTGTTCTAGTAAATTGACTGCTTGTTCTAGTGTAGCATTGTCTAAAAGAGAAACGGTATCTAATATCGCTTCTTGTTTTAACTTAGCAATTCTATTGGCAATTGTAATTAAGTTATCTTGCTTAGAAAAAGGGAGATTAGCATCTACACTTTGGTTAAGTTTATCTAGGTAATATAACTCGGTTAGAAAAGCTTTTTTAAAATCAACCCATCCACTAAAGTCAAGTTTTTTAGCGATTCTGACTAAAGCTGATTTAGAAGAATATGTTGCTTTAGCAATATCTGCAGTACTCATTCCCTCAATCGACTGCTTTTCTGATAAGAGGTAGTTAACAATGTGGCGTTCATTTGTAGAGAAAGGAAATATTTCCATTTTTTCAATTAAAAACATAAGTCTCCTTTTAAAAATTGATACAGGTTGAAACGTTGTTTTAAAAAATCATAGTTAATAAACTCAAAAAATAAAACACTGTTCTAAAATGTCATTATTCTCACTATTTTATTATAGCAAATGTTAAACTAAAAACGTTAGAAGGGGGTGTAATTACTTGAAATATAATACTAAAAAAATTATTCAAAAGTATCATCGATATTTGGTAGCGACTTTAGGATATTTTTTAGCAGGTGTTCTGGTCCCTACTATTTGGTCGTATTTTGCCAGCCCTTTTGGTTATTTAGCAGGTTTTATAGCAGCTATTATTGCTATTTTTCCTTTGTGGTATATCGTTCACTATAAGGGAATGGTCAAGCTCAATTGTGGAGATATTGGAGTTGATATGGGACTTGGTATTTCTACAGCAGTATTTATTCGCGATGCTATTGATTGTGGCTGGAATGGCGTTGCAAAAAGTTTTATGACAATGTTTCTTGTAACAATTGGGGCAATTTTAGCAGGATTTAGTGTTCATTATTTACAGGAGTTAAGGAGAAGAAAAAATGACAATTAGTCAAATGTTGTTGACAATGCTTGGAGGCTTTATTTTACCTTTTGTGATTTTATCCATTTGGGGAAGATTAGTTCTAAAGTGGAAAGCCTTTGGAGGATTTCTAGCTGCATTTATTATTATCGGACCAATTTGGTTACTTAACCATGGTATGAATTATTCTTTTATTACACAATCTGGAGATGTTTTTATTGACATGGGGCTAGCAACTGGTATTGGTGTTTATATTCACGGATTATTATCAGGTGGAAAAATCTATCAGTCGTGGGTTAATGTTATAGCTGCATTTGTAGGAGGCTCTTTAGCGGGGCTTGTGCTAAATATTATTTTTTGATAAAAAATAATTTTCTTGCATATATTTATTATTCTGTAAATCATTAGTTTTGTTTACTACTAGATACAATGATATTTAAAAGGAGTTTAATGATGACTTTTCCGAAAAATTTTCTTTGGGGTGGCGCTTTAGCTGCTCACCAATTTGAAGGCGGTGTTCTTGAAACCTCTAAAGGTTTAAGCGTAGCTGATGTCATGACAGCTGGTGCTCATGGTATACCACGTGTTATCACAAATGGGGTGATCGAAGGTAATTATTATCCTAATCATATTGGAATTGATTTTTATCATTGTTACAAGGAAGATATTGCACTTTTTGCAGCAATGGGCTTTAAATGCTTTAGAACAAGTATTGCTTGGTCTCGGATTTTTCCAACGGGATTTGAAACAGAACCTGAAGAAGAAGGATTACAGTTTTACGATGAGGTCTTTGATGAATTGTTGAAATACGGTATTGAACCAGTAATCACATTATCACATTTTGAAATGCCTTATGAATTGGCGAAGACAAACGGCGGTTTTATGAATCGTGAAACAGTTAATCATTTTGTAAAGTTTGCAGAGGTATGTTTTAAACGATATAAGTCAAAAGTAAAGTACTGGATGACCTTTAATGAAATTAATAATCAAATGAATTATGCTAATGATATTTTTGGTTGGACAAATTCAGGAGTTCATTTTGGAGACTATAAGAATCCTGAAGAAGCAATGTATATTTGTGCACACCATACCTTGGTTGCTTCAGCATTGGCTGTAAAAATTGGCAAGGAAATCAATCCAGATTTTCAAATCGGAAATATGATTGCTATGGTACCGACTTATCCTTATTCTTCACGTCCAGAAGATGTACTTCTAGCACATCAAGCGATGCATGATAAATGGTTTTTCTGTGATGTGCAAGTACGTGGACATTATCCTGCTTACGTCCTCAAGATGTTTGAACGCAAAGGATTCAATATTCCTATTACTGAAGAAGATAAGCGAATCTTAGCTGAAGGGACTGTTAATTATATCGGATTCTCATATTATATGACTAACACCGTTGATTCAACTGCTAATCGTGATATTTCTAACGCTGTTGAGGCTTCAAATTCTCATACAGTTACTAATCCTTATATCAAAGAATCTGATTGGGGATGGGCAATTGATCCTGTTGGTCTTCGTTATGCGCTGAATATTTTTTATGAGCGTTATGAAAAGCCACTTTTTATTGTTGAAAATGGTTTTGGTGCTATCGATGTTAAGGAAAAAGATGGTTCAGTTCATGATCAATATCGTATAGATTATTTAAGTAGTCATATTAAGGAGATGGAAAAGGCTATTGATGAGGATGGTGTAGAACTTATAGGTTATACACCTTGGGGATGTATTGATTGTGTTTCATTTACAACAGGAGAAATGAAAAAACGTTATGGCTTTATTTATGTGGATCGAAATAATGACGGTTCAGGAACACTAAAACGTAGCAAAAAAGATTCTTTTGATTGGTATAAAAAAGTTATTTCTTCAAACGGTAAAGTACTTTAGAAAGTTAAGCCATAAGGAGAAAAGTTGACTATTGTCATATGGAGATTAGCAAATACAGATGAATCAATGGCAGACTATCTTATTTTAAAATTAATACCTCTCATGCCAATCAAGTAGTGTTTTAGAATATATTATAAAAAATGATAATTTTTTTATGAATTATCATTTTTTCATATCATAGTATTAGTTTTTCTGATAATAAACAAGGATATTTTCAAGGAGATAGCATATAATGAATGTGGAAGGAGAGTATTATGACAATAAAAGTAATCGCAACAGATATGGATGGAACGTTTTTAACGGATGCTAAAACCTACGATAAAGTACTTTTTGAACATTTATTCGATAAATTTATGACTGATGATATTAAATTTGTCGCGGCAAGTGGCAATCAATATCGTCAAATTATTCAACAGTTTCCTAAGCACAAAGATCAGATGAGTTTTGTTGCTGAGAATGGCGGTCATATTATTGAAAATGGTAGAACGTTGCAAGAGGAGTTTGAGACTGTAGAAGCCGTTTCAGCCCTAGTAAACTATATTGAAAAGTACTACCCTGATACAGTAATTAACTTAGTTGGAAAAGAATTATCATACCTCCCTAAATCTACACCTGAAAAAATAAAAGAGTTGTTAAGCTATTATCTTCCTGTTTTAAAATATGTTGATAATCTTCATCCTATTCCAGATGATCGTTATTTTAAGGTAACTTTATTAGTTCGTGATGACTTAACTGCTAAAATTCAAACAGAAATTAATACAATTTTTGCTGATTATCAGTTAGCTGCAACTTCTAGCGGATTTGGCTGTATTGATGTAATCCCCTCACATGTTCACAAGGGAACGGGGCTTGATTTTCTATTGAATCATTGGGGATATGGACCAGAAAATCTCATGGTATTTGGTGATGGAGGCAATGATATTGAAATGTTAAAATTAGCAAAGTATTCCTTTGCAATGGCAAATGCTCCGCAGGAAATTAAATCTATTGCTCATTATGAGGCGCCATCAAATCAAGAAAATGGTGTACTACAAATTTTATCAAATTATTTTTTAAAAGGTAACAAGTTATGATAAAGTTGATTGCAAGTGATATGGATGGAACATTTTTAAATCCTCAAGGTAGGTACGATAAAGAAAGATTTCAACAACTATTAGATCAACTAACTGAAAAAAATATTCCTTTTGTCGTGGCAAGTGGTAATCGCTTGGAAAGATTAACGACCATATTTTCAGATATATCTGGCAATATAGATTATGTGGCTGAAAATGGAGCGCTAGTCATTGATAAAGGCAGGGTTTTAGAACAAAAAGCTCTATCAGAACATCTTGTAGATGCTGTTATTGATTTTTTTGCAGATAAGCTAAGAACCTATCGTGTTATTTTATCAGGTATCAAGGCATCTTATGTTTTAGAAGGAACGATTTTTGAATCAGATACTTATTCAATTTCTCAAGATGAATTACATCAATTTTTTTCGACTCTCGTTTTTCTAGAAGATTTTGCAAAGCGCCCGAAAGACCAAATCGTTAAAATTACCATGATGATTGACTTAGATGAAATTGATGAGGTTACACTTCGTTTTAATCAAGAATTTCATGGTAACTTACGAGCTGTTTCAAGTGGTTTCGGTGCTGTAGATATTATTCAGACAGGAATTCATAAAGCTTGGGGGTTGCAAGTGTTGATGACCAAATATGGTATTAAGTCTGAAGAAATTGCAGTTTTTGGTGATGGTGGAAATGATATTGAAATGCTAACGTTAGCAAAATATTCCTTTGCTGTAGCAAATGCTTCTCAGGAAGTCAAAAATGCAGCGCATTATATTATCCCGTCAAATGCTGAAAATGGTGTACTAACAGCTATTGAAAAAATCATTACGGGAGAAATTGGATGATAGAATTTCAAAAACTTTATCATAAAGCTGATGTGCAGGAGTACCGTCAGTTTATTTTAGTGGATCAACAGAATAAATTACGGGAAAAATATGCAGCCCTTAATAAAAGTGTTTCACATCCTAATATTCTATTTGTCGGTGATTCCATTACGGAATTCTTTCCGGTTCATGAATTACTAACGTCAACTGTGCGATTATATAATCGTGGGATTCATGGTATCACTAGTCAACAGCTTTTGAAGCACCTTGATAGTCAAGTGATTGATTTGAACCCCAATAGAGTGTTTCTTTTGATTGGCGCTAATGATTTAAAAACTCGTAGACCGGAAGAGGTTTATCAAACCATTCAAACAATCATTTTGGAGATTCATAATCAATTACCAGAAACAGATATTGTTTTAATGTCTGTCTTTCCAATAAATGAATCTCCCGAATTTATACGTACTCCAAGTCTTCGTACCAATCATAGCATTTCACAATTGAATGCTTATCTTAGTGAATTGACCAATGATAAGGTATATTGGCTTGATGTTCATGATTTGCTTTGTGATGAGTCTGGTCAATTAAAACGTGATTTGACACTTGATGGACTTCATTTGACAGTAGCGGGTTATCAAGTAGTTGCAGATATCATTAATCTATTCTTAATGTGATAGTATTAATTTATAAGATGATAATGCAAGATTACGCTTTCAAATAACAATATAATATTATTATACTTAATTGAAAGAAGGAAAACGATATATGACAAAAACATTTCCAAAAAACTTCCTTTGGGGAGGGGCTATTGCTGCTAACCAAGCCGAAGGTGCTTATAACGAGGATGGTCGTGGACTTGTTGCGACTGATGTGACAACAGGTGGTAGTGTGGATGCACCACGTTATATGACGTATATTGATAAAGATGGTAAACCTGGTAAAGTCTCAGCAATGGGACATAATGGTAAAATTCCAGAAGGTGCTAAGTATGCTGTACTTGACACTGAACATTACCCTAATCATGTAGCAGTTGATTTCTATCACCGTTATAAAGAAGACATTAAATTGTTTGCTGAAATGGGTTACTCAATTTTTCGTTTGTCTATTTCTTGGGCTCGTATTTTTCCAAACGGTGATGATAAGGAGCCTAATCAAGCTGGGTTAGATTTCTATCGTTCAGTTTTTGAAGAATGTCGTAAGTATAATATTGAACCTTTAGTTTCAATTTGGCATTTTGATACTCCACTTGCCTTGGAAGAAAACTATGGCGGTTGGAAAAATCGAAAACTCATTGATTTTTATGTTCGCTATTGTGAAGTGATTTTCAATGAATACAAAGGTTTAGTTAAATATTGGTTAACCTTCAATGAAATTAATAATACGACAATGTTCCTTGATATGTTTGGGGCAAAGGCAAGCGATGCCGACTACCAAGAAGGTTATCAAGTTCTACATAACCAATTCGTAGCGTCAGCCAAAGCAGTACAACTTGGGCATGCTATCAATCCTGATTTTATGATTGGTAACATGATTTGTGGTATCACATTCTATCCAGGTACTTGTGATCCGGTAGATATTCTAGCTAACGAACATAAATGGGAATCTGGTATTTATTATTGTGGGGATGTTCAAGTAAAAGGAAAATACGGTACTTATGCGAAACGTCTTTGGAAAGAACACAATGTTAACTTAGATATTACAGAAGAAGATCTTGAAGATTTGAAACGCGGCACAGTTGATATGTACACATTCTCATATTATATGTCAAACAATGTGACAACTCACGAAGGTGGTGAACAGGTATCTGGTAACTTCTCGGCAGGTGCTAAAAACCCTTATTTAACTTACTCTGATTGGGGCTGGGCACATGATCCAGTTGGTCTTCAATATTACCTTGAAAAGATTTATGATCGTTATGAAGTTCCATTGATGGTTGTTGAAAACGGTCTTGGTGCCTTTGATACGGTTGAAGAAGATGGGTCAATTCACGATGATTATCGTATTGATTACCACCGTGCTCATATTAATGCCATGGCAGATGCGATTGCTAATGGCGTTAACCTCATTGGTTACACAACTTGGGGTTGTATTGATATTGTTTCAGCAGGTACAGGTGAAATGCGTAAACGATATGGCTTTATCTATGTTGACATGGATGATGAAGGCAAAGGAACTCTTAATCGTACACCGAAAGATAGCTTTTATTGGTACAAGGAAGTTTTAGCTACCAATGGACAAAAAGCTATCGAAGAATCAACTCAAAATAGTTAATCGGTATAAAATATGTGAACTCCTGAAACTTCCGTCTTTTGGCGGAAGTTTTTTTAAAGTTGAAAGAAATAAAAGAATTGTTGTAATGTTTCTTTTATTACTATAAAGTGATAGTAAACTAATGAAATTATAGACAAATTTTATATAGTTGAATTTGGTTAAGTAATAGAAAAGCGCTTTATAAATTTTGTGCAGATGTTGCCCTTTCATTGATTGACTTTAGAGTGAATTCAGTAGTGTTTGAAGCGTTTTCTCTTTTTTGTAATTCATGATATAATGAGTTAATGTTTTAGTGAATGGTGAGGAGTAATAGACTTATGATAAAAATGATCGCAGTTGATATGGATGGAACTTTTTTAGATGAAAATGGGCGATATGACATTGAGCGATTTGAAAAAATACTTGAAGAATTAGAAAAACGTGAGATTTTATTTGTCGTGGCAACTGGTAATCAGATTTCGCGGATGCGTCATATTTTTGGTGAGCAATCAGATAGATTGGCTTACGTTGTCGGCAATGGCAGTCACGTTATTGTGAAAAATGAGACCAAGATTTTAAAAAATCTGAGTGAGAAGCAGTTGGAGCATTTGTTTGCTTACTATGAACATCATTTTGATGACTATCATGTTGTTGTTTCATCGCCAGAGCATTCTTATATGACCAAAGGGGCTTTTTCATGCGATAACTTAGCAGATAAAGCCAGTTTGGATTACTATAATAACAGCTTTCCGAATGTGATTTTACTTGATAATATGTCTGAAATGCCACAAGAAGCCATTAATAAGATAACCATGAAGGTTCCAATGTCAGCAGAAGAAAAGGTAACCAACGATTTTAGGCGTGAATTTCCTGACTTGGTGCCAATGGCAAGCGGTTTTGGAGCGCTTGATGTTGTCCTACCAAATATTGATAAAGCTTGGGGATTAAAGCAAATCATGACACTTTTTGACATTAGCCCAGATGAACTTATGGCATTTGGCGATGGAGATAACGACCTAGCCATGTTGTCTTTGGCTTATCATTCTTATGCTATGGAAAATGCGACAGAGCGCGTGAAAGAAACAGCCAGATTTATTGCACCAGCTAATACCAAATCAGGCGTTTTCCAAGTTATCGAAGCGTATTTAAAGGAAAATTAAAGTATTTTAATACCAAAATTCTTGAGATAATTAATCTTAAGAATTTTTTGAACTTATCTTTTGACAAAAAAAGTCTCAAGATATAAAATATAAACCGTAGATAAAAAACATCCAAAGAATGGAGCATGTGATGACAACAATTGTATTATTAGGTGGAAATGGTTATATCGGTCGGAATGTCACTAAAAATTGGCTAAAAAAAGACTTAAGTGCTGAATTTTACGTTTTATCGCGTTCTGGAAAAAATGAATTGAAGGATTCGCGTATTAAAAATATAGCTGTTGACGTCACATCTGTGGGAGCAGTTGAAGCAGTATTGCCAGAAAAAATTGATTATATTATCGATTTTATTGGACGACCAGAAAAAGATGTTGACCTATTTAAAAAAGTTAATAATTTACCTGCTCAAGTTATGCTTAGGGTTGCTGAAAAACATCGTGTGAAAGCAATGGGGTTTATTGGTGGTGTTCTCGGTCCGAAATCGTTTGTAAATGGGAAGAAGCTGATTATCGAATCTTTGGAAAAATCAGATATTCCATTAGAAGTGGTTGAGCCAACGATTGTCTATGGGAATGGACGAGCTGATACTTTAGCCAAAATGGTTCCTATTTTGAAAGTGGTGGGTGTTTTAGTAAAGATGCTAAAACCTGTCCATGTTGACGATGTCGCTAATGAGTTAATAACACAACTAATCAAGAGGTCATAATGAAATTAAATAAAAGCTTTGAGCAAGCAGTTTATGTGCTAACGATGTTAGCTTTACAAGAAAATCATACACCAGTTAAAAGTCGTGTTCTTAGTGATATTTTAGAAGTGTCGGATTCTTATTTGAAAAAAATCCTTGTTAAATTAACAAGAGCAGGTCTCATTCAATCAAATGCTAGTAAAGTTGGTGGGTATCAGTTAGCCCAATCTGTGACAACTATCACACTTAAAGACGTCTTTTTTGCTCTTGATTTACAAGCTAATGTTATCGAATTCAAACATATGGCTCATCACATCTATGATGATACAAGTCACGTTAAACAAGTTGAAAATAAGGTTCAACAAACATTGGAAAAAGGACTTTTTGCATTCTATCACGAGTTGGATACATTGACAATTGCTGATTTACTCCAAGAAGAAGCCTATGAGAATGGTGCTATTAATTGGAGCAATAAAGTAAAAAATCATCTCAATAAATAGCTATCCTGCAGTTAAACATTCTCTCTTATTTCTGAAAAGCACCGTAGGGTGTTTTTTTCATATCCGACACTTTCTTTAAAAGTTGTTGTGTTAAAAGGCGCTAAAAATTTCTATACTAGGATTATCAAAGGAAAGGAGTTCTTGGATATGTCAATCACAGAAAAAAATGAAAAAATTGCCGAAAAAGTTGTTGCCACTCATAAAATCATTGAAAAAACAGTTGTCGGTGCTTACAAAGCCTCAGAAACTGGCGCTGTCAATGGATTCAATAAAGTTTCAGGCAAATTCATTGAAAAATTCTTTACAAAAGATGGTGAAAGTGTCGAAGAGGCTAAAAAACGTTTAGCAGCATCAGCTGAAAAATCAAAAACACGTTCAAAAGACATTAACGAAAAAGCTAAATCTCATAAATATTAAATCGTTTTGGTAAATAGAAAGGACAAAACATGAAAAAATCAGATTTTATCACACTTATTACCTATACAGTTAGCACTTTAGTCTTGGCTCTTGGGATGTGCATGTTTACACTTCCTGATTGGCACTTGCAAAATATCGGCTTGCCGGTTGCTATCGTTGGTCTCCTGCTCGAAGTGATTTCTTGGGTGATTCAACGTCGCTTGGCTGGCAAAGGAGCCCCAAACGTCAATCCAAAACTAGTTGGAAAAGTAGTCTATTCCGTTGTTGCTGCGCTTGTTTTCGGTGGTGGTTTTGCCTTGATTAGCTCAGGAAATTTTGTTATAGGATTCGTTTTAAGTCTAGTTGGTCTGGTACTACTTATCGGTATTATTCCAGTTGTTGTCGGTTTGAAAAATTAAGAAAATAAATTAGCTGAGACAAGTGCTCAGCTAATTTATTTTCTTAATTTGGAATACAAGTTTGAATAATTTCTGAAATAAATGAAATATCGTCAGAACAATCATTAGAAATCCAACCTCGGATAACTTGAGTAATACCTGCTAAGAAGAAGCTAGCCATATACGTCATTTTGACCTTATCTGTAACACCATGCGCATAATAAGACGGTTTAAAAATGTGGCTAACTAACCGATCAAAGCGTTCTTTATGATGAAAATCATGTTCGTGTTCGAGATAAATTTTATAAATGCGTTGATGATTCTTCACAAAAGTTAAATAGGGAATTAGATAGGCATCGTCTATAAAACGCGTCTCATCTGTCATGTTAAAATCAGCTTGATATTCTTCGAATTCAGCAATAAAAAGAGAAGTCAAGTAATCATAAGCATCTTCCAATAGTTCGTACTGATTGTTGTAGTAGCTATAGAAAGTGGAACGATTTACAGCGGCTTGCCGGCAAATTTTGCTAACAGTGATATGATCAAATGTCTCATTATCCAATAACAAAATAAGAGTTTGTTGAAGTTTGAGTTTTGCTGCTTGATGTCCAGCCATACACGCCTCCTTATCCTATCTTATTTTATCATAATAAAACCTAAGCTTGCTGTAGCTTAGGATAATTTTTATTTCTTGGCAAAATAACGTTTTGTTTCATGGATAATGACAGGTGAGAGTGCCAGGAGGGCAATCAAGTTTGGTAAAGCCATAAGCCCATTAACGATATCAGCGATAACCCAAATCAATTCTAATTTGAGGAAGCCTCCGAGGGCAACCATGACAACGAAGATGCTACGGTAAAGTTTGATGTGTTTTGTTCCGAAAAGGAATTCAAAACAACGTTCGCCGTAATAAGACCAACCAAGAATTGTGGTAAAGGCGAATAAAACAAGACAAAAAGTAAGAGCAAGCGCTCCATATATACCAAAAACTGATGAAAAAGCAGCTTGTGTCAGTGGAGCTCCTTCAAGACCAGAGACAGTCCATTTTCCGGTAACAATGACAGAAAGTCCAGTTAAAGTACAAATGATGATTGTATCAATAAAAGTTCCTGTCATTGAGATTAGCCCTTGTTCAACTGGTTCTTCTGTTTTAGCAGCAGCAGCGGCTATAGGTGCTGATCCTAATCCAGATTCATTAGAGAAGACACCACGAGCAATCCCTTTTTGAATTGCCTCTTTAACAACTGAACCCGTAAACCCACCAATAGCTGCTGTACCAGTAAAAGCTCCAGAAAAAATTTCACTGAATGCAGGTATAATCTGATTAGCGTGACCAAAAATAACAGCGAGTGTGGCAATAATATAAATAATAGCCATGAAAGGTACGACTTTTTCAGCTACTTTAGAAATAGATTGAATACCACCAAAAATGATGATAGCAACAAGAACGGCAATGACAACACTTACGATTTGTGGTGCCAAACCAAAAGAATTTTCAAGTGATGATGTAATTGAGTTTACTTGTGAGAATGTCCCAATACCAAAGTAAGCAACCAAAACTCCAGCAACTGCAAAGAAAGCAGCTAAAGGTTTCCAACGTTTACCCATACCATTGATGATGTAATACATTGGACCACCAGAAATTTCACCATTATCATCTTTAGTGCGGTATTTAATAGCAAGAAGCCCTTCAGAATATTTTGTAGCCATTCCAAAGAAAGCAGCTACCCACATCCAAAAGAGAGCTCCAGGTCCACCAGCTTTAATCGCTGTAGCTACCCCAACGATATTTCCTGTTCCAATAGTAGCTGCAAGTGCGGTAGCGAGTGCAGCAAAGCTTGAGATATCTCCTTGTCCTTTATCATCAGTAAAGATTAATTTAAAAGCTTTAGGTAGTTTGATGATTTGGAGAAGCCCAAGACGAACAGTTAAGTAAACACCAGTCCCAACGAGTAAGATTAAAAGCGGTGCTCCCCAGACAATATCATCAAGTGAAGTAAAAAAGTCTAACATAAAAAGAAATAGTCTCCCCATTTTAAATATAGCGCCAAAGATGCCAATAGAAATAGAAAAAGAGTTATCTAAAAAAGATAACTCCTGAAAAGTGATAAGAAGACTTAGCAAGCCTAATGCTCGCCTGTGAATCTATTCTTATCTTCTGTCCTTTTGCCTGAGAGTTTGAGTTGACAAAGTCAACCTTGCCCCTTCGGCGCCTAATCTAGATAACCCAATTAGCATCAGTAGGTAATACAAAGTCCTTAAAAACACTACTGACTCTAGTGGAAATTCTAGCTGTCATCAAAGCATTTGATAACAAGGTCTCTCCAGAAGTCCGTCCGTCACCCAGTCCTGTCTATGACACCTGAGAGCGTAACTCCTTCGGCGAAAGGCAAGCTTTCTTCTCCTGAATGACATCATTCGGTTTGCTATTAATTTGTTTACTATATTAAAGTAAAATCCGAACTTTGTCAATAGTATTTTTTGTAATGTTTGGGAAAAGTGCTATTTTATGCAATAATAAAGGAATAATTTGCAACAAATATTAATAATCTTGTCAATGTCATATGACGTGATATTGACATAATTAACAATAAAATCCTTGTCAGACTATGTATTTTGGCAACGATAATAGCGCGATAATGGTGTCATCTACAATCATGTTTTTTAGCCAATTGTCAAACTGTTTGTTCAGATAGCTCACTTTGAATATGCAAGATGAAATGCAAGTCTGATTCTTGTCCTTTACTGGGAGAAAGAATGACCAGCTCATTTTGACAATTATTGAGGATTTGGCAGACTAATTTTGACCAAGTGGCAACGGGAAGTATTTCAGACTTATTTCTTAAAAATTTGCCAAACAAAGTGAAACCAGCCAACACTATTTTCCAAAAAATGGTACAATAGATAAGCATTATCTTATATGACTAATTAATCTAGAGAGGAATAAAACTCGGATAATTTGCTTATTTAGCGAAATAGTGACATCCGTGGTATTTTACGATGAATCCTTTACTAAATGGTATGAATGACAAGCAGGCAGAGGCTGTTAAGACAACGGACGGTCCGCTTTTAATCATGGCGGGAGCTGGTTCTGGTAAGACACGTGTTTTAACGCATCGTATTGCTTACTTAATTGATGAAAAATTTGTAAATCCTTGGAATATCCTTGCGATTACCTTTACGAATAAAGCGGCGCGTGAAATGCGTGAACGTGCTATGGCGTTAAATCCTGCGACGGCTGATACGTTGATTGCAACTTTCCATAGCATGTGTGTGCGAATTTTGCGTCGTGATGCTGACCACATTGGCTATAATTGCAATTTTACGATTGTTGACCCAGGTGAGCAGCGAACGCTCATGAAACGTATTTTAAAAAATCTGAATCTCGACCCTAAGAAATGGAATGAACGTGCGATTCTTGGGACGATTTCAAATGCCAAAAATGATTTGCTTGATGAGGTAGCTTATGAAAATCAAGCAGGTGACATGTACACGCAAATTGTTGCCAAATGTTATAAGGCTTATCAAGAAGAATTGCGCCGCAGCGAAGCAATGGATTTTGATGACCTTATCATGTTAACGCTTCGTTTGTTTGACCAAAATCCTGATGTTTTGGCTTATTACCAACAACGCTACCAATACATTCATGTAGATGAGTATCAAGATACTAACCATGCGCAATATCAATTGGTGAAACTTTTGGCGTCTCGTTTTAAGAATATCTGTGTTGTTGGTGATGCTGATCAATCCATTTATGGTTGGCGTGGTGCAGATATGCAAAATATCCTTGATTTTGAAAAGGATTATCCAGAAGCAAAAGTTGTTCTATTGGAAGAAAATTATCGTTCAACCAAGAAAATCTTGCAAGCAGCAAACGCGGTGATTAATAACAATCGCAATCGTCGTCCAAAAAAATTGTGGACGCAAAATGCTGACGGTGAGCAGATTGTCTATTACCGTGCGCGTGATGAACGTGAAGAAGCAGTCTTTGTCGCTTCTACGATTGACAATATTGTCCGCGAAGAAGGCAAGAACTTCAAAGATTTTGCAGTTCTATACCGTACTAATGCGCAATCACGTACCATTGAAGAAGCTTTGTTAAAATCAAACATTCCTTATACAATGGTTGGTGGAACAAAATTTTACAGCCGTAAGGAAATTCGTGATGTGATTTCATACCTCAATGTGATTGCAAATACTGCGGATAATATCAGTTATGAACGTATCGTCAACGAACCAAAACGTGGCGTTGGTCCTGGTACCCTTGAAAAAATTCGTGATTTTGCCAATATGCAAAACATGAGTTTGTTAGATGCATCTGCTAATATCATGCTTTCTGGCGTAAAAGGAAAAGCAGCACAAGCGGTTTGGGATTTGGCGAATCTGCTCATGAAATTTCGTGATGACTTAGACCAGATGACTGTTACAGAATTGGTCGAAGCTGTTCTTGACAAAACTGGTTACCTTGATGCCCTTCGTGTGCAAAATACCCTTGAAAGCCAAGCGCGTATTGAAAATATCGAAGAATTCTTGACTGTAACTAAGAATTTTGATGATAATCAAGAAGATGCCCCAGAAGATGAATCTGGTATTGACAAACTAAGTCGTTTCTTAAATGATTTGGCTTTGATTGCTGATACTGATGACGGTGATGCGGAAACTGCAGAAGTGACCTTGATGACTTTGCACGCTGCCAAGGGGTTGGAATTTCCAATTGTTTTCTTGATTGGTATGGAAGAAGGCGTCTTTCCACTTTCTCGTGCCGCCGAGGACCAAGATGAATTAGAAGAAGAACGCCGTTTGGCTTACGTTGGGATTACACGTGCAGAGCAATTGCTTTTTGTAACCAATGCTAACACACGTACTTTGTTTGGTAAGACAAGCTATAACCGTCCGTCACGTTTTATTCGTGAAATTGATGACGAATTATTGCAATACCAAGGTTTAGCGCGTCCAGCTAATTCATCATTTGGTGTTCGATATAGCAATAGTAGTGATGAGCAATTGACTTTCGGACAAGGCATGAGCTTACAGCAAGCTCTTCAAGCACGCAAAGCAAAAGTTCAACCAACATCAAGTCGTGGAGCGCAGCCATTTTCAAAAGCTGGCAAAGCTGTTCCAGTTGGTCAATCAGCTAGCGCTTCAAAAGAAGCGGTCGATTGGCAAATTGGTGACATTGCTCACCATAAAAAATGGGGTGATGGTACCGTTCTAGCCGTTACAGGAAGTGGAAAAACACAAGAACTTAAAATCAATTTCCCAGAAGTTGGGCTTAAAAAACTACTAGCCAGCGTCGCACCGATTGAGAAGAAATAAACAAGTATAAATCAAAAGGAATCTGAGACAAAACTCAGGTTTCTTTTTAGCAAGATTTTTAATCAGTATTAATTGTTTTGCTCGGTGTTGAGAATCTAAAGATAATGACTGCTACAATAAGAAATGTAAGCCAAGTGAATGTGATGTTCCACAAAGATAAGCTGCTAAATAAAACGGTTCCGACAGGAAGTGACAAGGTGAATAAAAAAGACAAGAAATTATTCGTCTGTGCTAAGGTATTAGCAGGAAGTTTGCTTAGTAATAGAGAATTAATTTTAGGATTGACTTTTCCCACCAGATAACTCGCGAATGCTAGTAGCAGCACACCGAAAATTAACGGTAGGTGAATGAGGTTAGACAGACCAACGAGAAAGAAAATAACGGCATTAATTTTTAGCAACTCCCTAACTGATTTCTTAGAAAAGTAATCGTGTGGCGTTAAGCTTCCTATCAGAATACCTCCAACTAAGATAAACTCAATAAGAAGTAGCGCTTGGCTGTAAGAAAGGTGACCGATTTTGGCAGTCAGTAGCCAAATATTATAAATGGCATTAAGTGAGCCACTAAGCATATTTAAGCAAAGAATTGACAGAAGCAGCCGACTAAAATCTGCTGTACTAGCTTCATTGAAAATCAGCATCACATTATGGTATAAAGCTGAAAATTGCTCTTTTAATGACTGTTTTTTGTCATTGGGCAAGACATCATAATTGGCGTTATCTTTGATGAGTAATACCACTAGTGCTGATAGTAAAAATGATAGCGCATTAATGAGTGCGACAAGTGAAAAATTCTGCTTAGAAACCGTTAACAACCAGATGCCCAAGGCTTGTCCAGAAAAACTGCAGATGTAAGAGATGAATTGTGTAAAGGAATAGGCTTCGATTAAATCTTCTTGGCGAACGTATTTCTGAATAATGGGCATCCGCAGACCATTTGAAAAGTCACTTAGCATATCACTAAGAATGTTAAACAGACAAATAAAAGAAAAAGCAAGCAGACTAGGCTCAGTGATTATGAAAGCTAAGAGTGTAAAAATAATTGCTTGAATGAAACCTGTGATAACAATCCATTTCTTTTTAGCTTGAGTTTGGTCAGCTTTTATTCCAATCCAAATGGTAAAGAGTGTCGGAACGACCATTGTCACATTAGCAATACTCAACATAATTTTCGAATGAAAAACGGTAGCAGCATAGACGACAAAAACAATATTGTACAAGGAGGAGCCGATAGTATTTAGAAAACGAGAAACGGTCAAAAGGTGGTAAATTTTATTTTTAAAAAATAATCTCATGATTTTGTCTCCTTAATTGATTTTGAAACATTATAATATGATTATCTTTTAAGGTAATAAAATGTTGAATATATTCAAATAGATTTGATTATAGTAAAGATGAATAGTTCTTAAATTTAACCATTAACAGCTAAGACAAATATAAAAAAACAGTCCAGTGGACTGTTTTTTCACGAGCCTGAAAACGGGAAAGCGAGTTAGGTCCAGAGGACTGTTTTTTTTGTACTTATAAATGAATCAAATCTCTATTTGTGAACGTTGAGCATGAAAATAAAATTTTTCTCAAAATAAGCACTTTGAATATATTCCAAAAATATACCTAATCGTCATTGCCTTTAATGGCGTCTTGCATGCCAGAAGTGTAATAGTCAGCAGCTGAATGACATTCTAAAATCCGTAAAACGTGGATAGCCTCTTCCATTTGCTTCTTACCAGCTTGCTGCTGCCCTTGTTTGTAGCTAAATAACCCCTTTGCCCATAGATAAACAATACGATAATAAGCTTCGCTTTCTTGGTAAAAATGCTTTTGAATTTGTTTGTCGAAGTAATTAGCATTGATAAAATCATTTTCATCAATACATAGCAGAAACCCATTGAGCAACATGTTATGAATGATTTTTCGATTTTCTTTGATTTCTCCTAAAAAATCAGTCTTTCGAAGGCATTCTCTAGCGTACATGGTAAACAAATCAGGAGTTAATAAGGTAGAGCAAATAGAAAGTAATGTCAGCTCATAATTGCCCCAAATTTCAGTATCAAAAAGGTAATTATAAAGAAAAGTTTCCTCTTTTGCTGTCAGTTCAACACTCTCATCAAAGGCTTTCAAATGTGCTTTAACGATTAGCGCATATATCATTCCTGTCTCTTGATCTTGCTGTTTTTTAAGTTCACTTTCATACAATTTTTGTAAACCAGCACTATCAAATTTTTCCTCACAAGCATAGATTTTCTCTTGTAATTCTACTAAGTCGCTTTTTAAAAATCCTCTAGTCAGATAAAGAAATTCATTGATTTCAATGTGAGTATTTTCAAGTGCTATAAATAATTTTTGAGCAGAAAGGTCATTCTTTCCGCTTTCAAATTTTGAGAGCATTGAAGGAGAGAATTGCCCACCAGAGGCTTTAGCTAGTGAGATATGTCTAGCTTCTCTTAATTCTTTGAAGGTCTGACCTAAATATTTCATATTTTACCCCATTTTAAAAGTTCTTTTGTACAAATTATACCCTTTTTTTATCAATTGACAACTTGCTGGGCAGATTTTCCTTTATCTAAAATTTTCTGAAAATTGTTGTGCTTTCAAGGTGAATGTGTTATAGTTAATTTTGTAATTAAATAAAGACATTTGGGGTGCGTAAAAGCTGAGATTATACCCATTGAACCTGATGCAGTTAGAACTGACGAAGGGAAATGTGTGAGTAACAACGTTTTTTTGTTGTGCTAAAAATCGATAGAAAAAATACTTTAGTATTGCAATACCAAAGGGATTATTCTGCAGTTTTTCAAGATAAAAATGACTCCATTTGAAGTTTTCAAGTGGTGTTTTTTATGCTTGTTTTAACTGAGTTTTTGGCTGCCTATTTGTCAGTAAAGGAAGACAAATGACATTTAATCGTGTTCATCGTTTAACGGTTTTAGCCATTATGGTTGCTTTAGATGTCCTGTTGACACCACTTTTTCGGGTTGAGGGAATGGCATTTATGTCTAGCGTCGTCAATATCATTGCAGGAACATTTATGACACCGTTGTATGCAGCTACTATGGCATTGATTGTTGCGGTGATTCGTATTTTGACACAAGCAGGAGTAGCAAGTGTGGCACCGTTAGCCATCTTAGGTACGGTTCCTGGGGCGGTTTTAGCTGCTTATTTTTACCGCTTAACCAAGAAATCAATCATGTCGTGGGTGGGGGAGTTTCTCGGCACTGGTATTATTGGCTCGATTCTCTCTGCACCCGTTATGAACTGGTATTGGACAATAACAGCTAATGGTGATAATGAGCTCTTGGCAAAAGCTTCCGCAGCACAATCTTTATTTCTTTTTATGCCAAGATTTATTTGTGCCACGCTTATCGGTGGTGCGCTTGGATTGAGTGTTGTTCATGGATTGAGATACTCTGCTTATTTTGTTAATTTAGAACATTTATATTTAAAGCCAAGTAAAAAATTAGGAGAAAAATAATGACCAGTAAAGCTAAGATGTTTGATGGTTATGCTAATGCATATGACCAATGGTTTATGAAAAATGAAAATGTTTTTGCCAGTGAATTAAAGTTATTGCACCGTATGCTTGAACCGTTGGAAAAGAAAATGATACTTTCGATTGGTTGTGGTAGTGGGCTTTTTGAATCTGCCTTGAAAAGAGAATATGGTATTCATGTCCAATATGGTGTTGCACCGTCAACGGATATGGCAAAAATCGCCCGCAAAAGAGGAATGACTGTTTTTATCGGTGATGCTGAGACAAGCGAATTAGCGGAAAATAGCTATGATGTGATTTATCTAAATGGTTGTTCAAGTTATATCAAAAATTTGTCAGCAGCTTATCAGAATTGTCACCGTGCTTTGAAAAAAGGTAGGCATTTGATTTTACTTGATGTTCCTGTTGAAAGTGCGTATGGCATTTTGTACAAATTTGCGGCGCATGTTGGGTCATATGAGAAAGAATTATTTGAACAAATCGCACCAACTTTCCCTTATCCAATCGAACTTGTCAGCTCTGCCATTTTCCATTCACCACTTGAGAAAGAAAATATCTTGCGTGAGGATCTAGGAATGACAAATATCCGTTATTTCCAAACATTGACAGCGCAGCCGATTTACACAAATGATTTTGTGGAAGAACCAATTGAAGGGTATGACAAGGGTGGTTATGTGGCACTTGTCGCTGAAAAATAAATAATGAAAACGATAATCTTTTTTGACCTTGATGGAGTGATTTTTGATTCCTATGGATTGTGGGATAAGGCTGTTGAGGACTTTTTGAGTACGGTGAATTTGACTTATACCACAGAAATGAAGCAGAAGTTGTGGCAATTAAATATGCTAGAGGCAGAACATTATTTGAGAGAACTTTTTGGCAAGCAAGGGCGAGCTTATCAACCAGAAATTTTAAAAGCGATTTTGCTTCAATTATACGAAACGGTCGATATTATGGAAAATGCGAAGTGCGTTTTAGCAGATTTGGTTAGGCGTGGTTGCAAGCTTTATGCAGTGACTTCTAATTATTATGATTTGGCTGAAATTGGCTTGAAATCACAGCAGTTGTTGCCGTATTTTACGACCTTATATTCGTGTTTAAGTATGGGATATGCTGATAAAGAGCAGGCGTTTTTTCAGGAAATTCTCGAACAAGAGCGCCTGAATGCTAATCAGATTATTTATGTTGAGGATAGTCTTGCAAATCTCAAAAAAGCTAGAAAACTTGGTGTGACAGGGATTTATCTAGCAAATTCTGATAACCCGCAAGCTGGTCAAAATGACACATTTGTAACGATTGATTCACTAGATGAATTGACAAAAATAGTAAAGGAAATAAACAATGATTGTAAATGAATTAAAAAAACGTAGTGAGATTTTTATTGAGAAAATTGTAGAATATGACTTTATTCAAGGCATGATTACGGAAAAACTACCAGCTGAGGCAATTTGTCATTATCTGAAAGCTGATTCTGTGTATTTGGATAAATTTGCTGATATTTATGCGCAGCTTTTTGCAAAAATTACAGACAAAGCTAGTAAAGAATTTTTCTTAGGGCAAATTGATTTTATTTTTAAACATGAGGTGGGAGCACATCATTTTTTGGCTCAAGTAGTGGGACGAGATTATGAGGAAATTATTGCCGATAGAGCTTGGTATCCTAGTGCTGACCATTATATCAAACACATGTATTATCAGCTAAATCGTGATAATCTTGTCTATATTTTGGCTGCCATGCTGCCCTGCCCATGGATTTATCAGCAGGTTGCCAAACGAGTGCTAGCAAGTGGCAAGATTTCTGATGATAATCCGTTTAAAAATTGGCTTGATTTTTACGGTCAAGAGGGTGTGGTAGATGCTTGTTTGACGGTTTATTTTGATTTAGTAGCGAAATACAGTGAACGCTTGTCCGCAGATGAACAAAAAGAAGTGATTCGTGTGTTCTTGGAAAGTTGTCAGCATGAACGTCAATTCTTTCAAATGGCAGTTGAGCAGGAAGAATGGCCAGAGGAGGTAAGAAATGTCTAAATTACAAGTAGCGTTAACGATTGCAGGAACTGACCCTAGTGGTGGTGCAGGAATTATGGCAGATTTGAAAAGTTTTCAAGCGCGTGGGGTCTATGGTATGGCTGTTGTTACCAGCGTTGTGGCACAAAATACCCAAGGTGTGCAAGCCATTTGTAACCTTGACCAGTCGATACTTGATGCTCAGTTAAAAAGTGTGTTTTCCGATATTCCTCCACATGCTATTAAAACAGGTATGTTAGCCGAAGTTGAAACCATTGAACGTGTCAGTCAGTATTTGAATACTATTGATTGTCCTTACGTTCTAGACCCCGTTATGATGGCGACGAGTGGTGACCGTCTGATTAGTTTAGAAGCTGTGCAGGCGCTCAAAGAAAAATTGCTGCCGCTTGCTACCATTATCACGCCAAATCTACCAGAAGCAGAGGTGCTTTACGGACAAGAATTAAAAGATGAAGCAGCGATTTTACAAGCAGGAAAAGCTATTCAAGCTGACTATGGCGTGAAAAACGTCGTTATCAAGGGTGGTCATTTAGAAAATGAAGCCAAAGACTTTCTTTTCCTAGAAAATGGTCAAGTCGTGACATTTTCATCTGAACGTATCCCTACCAAACACACACACGGAACGGGTTGTACCTATGCTGCGGTCATTACTGCTGAATTAGCCAAAGGACAGTCAGTAGAAAAAGCTGTGACAACTGCTAAACATTTCATTACAGAAGCTATCAAGACGGCGCCAGAATTGGGACACGGCAACGGACCAGTTAATCATGTGATCTACAAAGGAGATTAGATGACTTATTTAGATGATTTGAGACAAAACCACCCTTTGACAATCTGTTTAACCAATCAAGTAGTCAAAAATTTCACGGCTAATGGGCTGTTATCGTTAGGTGCTTCCCCTGCCATGAGTGAGTACCAGGCAGATTTGGAAGATTTTTTGCCGCAGGCTAATGGTCTGTTGGTTAATATCGGCACGCTTAATGACAGAAGCTGGCAATTGTACAAGGAGGCTTTGGATATTGCAGAAAAACATGATATTCCTACGGTTTTAGACCCTGTGGCTGCTGGCGCTGGTAAATTTCGTCAACAAGTAGCACTTGACTTGATTGAACACCACCGAATGTCACTTTTGCGAGGAAATGCTGGAGAAATTGCTGCGCTAATTGGTGAAAGAGTGGCTAGTAAGGGGGTTGATTCTGCACAAGTTGATGACGTTGGAAAACTTGCTTTGCGAGCCAATCAGATTTTGCAACTCCCTATCGTTATTACTGGAGAAACGGACGCCATTGCTGTTAATGAGAAAGTTTTATTATTACACAATGGTAGTTCACTTATGCCATTAGTGACTGGAACAGGTTGTCTTTTAGGTGCAGTGTTAGCAGCATTTATCGGGCTGGCTAAAGAAAAGGATTTATTAGCTTGTTTGGAAGAAGCATTATCAGCTTATAATATCGCAGGTGAATTGGCGGAGAAGAAGCTTAGCGAACCATTGCCAGGAAGTTTTCAAATTGCATTTTTAGATGCTCTCCATCAGGTGACAAACACGGACATAGAGCGATTGAAAAAAGTTGAGGTCTATCATGGATAAAGAAATCTTACAAGTTTATTTTATTTGTGGCACAGCAAATTGTCCTGAAGGAAAATTTTTAGAGATTTTGGAAGCTGCTTTTAAATCAGGGGTGACGTGTTTTCAATTTCGTGAAAAAGGTGCTAATGCTCTAAAAGGTGACGAAAAAGTGGTCTTAGCTAGAAAAGTTAAGGAACTTTGTCGTAAATATCAGATACCTTTGATTATCAATGATGATGTGGATTTAGCGCTAGAACTTGATGCGGACGGCATTCACTTAGGGCAAGATGATTTGCCGATTACCAAAGCGCGCCAGCTTTTTCCAAATAAAATCATCGGCTTGTCTGTCGGCTCGACCATAGAATACCAACAATCGGCTGTTGGATTGGTTGATTATATTGGCGTAGGACCGATTTTTCCAACCTCATCTAAAAATGATGCAGGTGAGGTGATTGGCTTAAAAGGTTTAAATGACGTTAGAGATTATGATAAAGAAATTCCAATCGTGGCGATAGGTGGTATTACTTTTGGCGATGTGGCAGCCATAAAACAATCTGGTGCAGACGGTGTGGCGGTCATATCCGCCATTGCACAGTCCAAACAAGTAGAAGTTGATACCCAGAGGCTTAGTAGTTGCTTTGACTAAAATTTATAGTTTAAAATTATACCCAGTCTTTTTAATAAATATTAGTCAAAATTAATAAAAGAGTCTAAAAGGTATGTATATTTTAAAAATTTTAGATTGGAGTTTCCCATGACACGAAAATATAATTTTGAAAAGTTACAATTACACGCTGGTCAAGCTGTTGCCAATGCTGGCGGAAAGCGCCAGCAAGAATATTATGTGTTAGAACAAGGCATATATCAAGTTGAGGTCTTGGCTAACTTGGATAAGTTACTACCAACGGGTGCTCTCATTTCAATTGCTTATCCGAATTGGACAGAAGCGACAGGTTCACCAGTCCGAGCAATTGCCTATGTTTTTGAAAATGATGTTACTGACTAAACTTGCGTTTTGAAATCATGTGATACGCACCAAGCTGATTAAATTCAACGGCAAGTTTAGAGAGAATTACAGGTCTTACAATTTCCAAACAAATCGTTCGTTAAAAATAGTAAAATTGGTTACAATAGGGAAAACAATGAATTGTGGGTTGACCTTTGGCAAGATAGTATTTTCTATTTATTGAGCCATGGCAAACTGCTCCTTTTCTAATGGAGGATTTACTTATGACAACATTTCTTGGAAAGTCTGTAACTTTAGTCGGGCAACAATTGCAAATTGGGGAAACAGCGCCAGATTTCACCCTAACGACAACCGATTTGGCACAAAAAAGCTTATCAGATTTTGCTGGTAAGAAGAAAGTTATCAGCGTTATTCCGTCAATTGATACAGGAATCTGTTCGACACAAACTCGGACATTTAACAAAGAATTATCAGATATGGAAGATACCGTTGTTATCACTGTTTCAGCCGATTTGCCATTTGCGCAAGCACGTTGGTGTGGCGTAGAAGGCTTGGAGCGCGCAGTAATGATGTCCGACTACTATGACAATACATTCGGAAAAACCTATGGGCTTTTGATGCAAGAATGGCATCTGTTAGCGCGTGCCGTATTGATTTTAGATGAGGATAATAAGCTTGTTTACGCTGAATACCTTGAAAACGTCAATTCCGAACCAAACTATCAAGCCGCCATTGAGGCCGTAAAAGCATTATAAATGTCAAAAGAGGCTGGGCAAAAACTAGCTTTAAAATAAAACCACACAACGATTTCAGCCTTGAAAACAATCAAGACGATAAAATCACTGTGTGGTTTTTGAGTGTTTAACGTTCTTAAGGCTAGATTCTTAGCCA